>Ga0123357_10006805_pt1 | contig 14038 bp, 9 predicted proteins | sample TergutEmb28metaG_FD_89873 | JGI IMG/M metagenome (GOLD analysis project Ga0123357, IMG submission 89873) | Embiratermes neotenicus P4 segment gut microbial communities from Petit-Saut dam, French Guiana - Emb289 P4 | ecosystem: Host-associated > Arthropoda: Insects > Digestive system > Gut ... | reverse complement strand
TATTTGAGTTAATTATGATGATTTTGTTTTTTTTTTGTGTTGGGGGGGGGGGGGGGGGGGGCCATGGAAGGAAATTGGGTGTTTTGATTCTTATAATGGGCTTTGAAATTACCAGGTACAGGCTTCTCCCACAGTGTAAATGAGACCATTACTCTTCTGGGATGTTATACAGCGTAGATTGGTAGTTATATCTCAGAAGAATGAAGATCTGAACCACCAAGTGCAGTTTGGAATGTTGGAAAAAATTTTGGTTTCTTCTTATGGACATGCATGAGTAATTGTCGTTGAAGTATGACTGAATATTTTATCTTGGATGGGATGGAAGGAGATTATAAGTATAAGTAGTACAGTGTTGTGTTCTTCAAGAAGACTTGCGTTTTCCATTACTTCATAATATTTTAATGTAACCGAATCTGCCTTCACCCCATGTTCTACGAGTGAGCTGATTGACATGATAAAGCTGGTCCTGTTAGGTGTGCTACAGATTGGTGTGGCCATTAAAAATTGCAACTCTTCTAACTTTTCAGTAGTTTGTTGTAACATGCCATACTGTGCTACATTTATATCAGTATAGGGTGTTGTCATATAGTGTTGGGATTGTGGTCCTGAAGGTCACCAAATAGAATGGAACAGCATAGTACAAAACAACACAGAGCAGAACATTTTCCCCCGTAAGAATTAATTAAAATACCTGTGTCTGGTTGTTGAAGATCGTGCATCTTCGTCGTGAAATAAAGTGGAATGCCAACTTGTTGCAACATGGTAATTTTATTAATATATTCTTAGCTCGACATGTTTCGGGTACATACGCCCATCATCAGAAGCATTAGATGTTGAGTTGCAGCATATGGTTTTCTGCACCGAGTTTTTGGATGGTTGGTAGTCTTGAGAGCTGCTGCATGGGTCGCATGTACCGAGCAGATGGTGCTGTGTGCAGCACAGCACCATCCACTCGGTACACACAACCCACACAGTGGCTCTCAAGACCACCACCCATCCAAAAACTCGGTGCAGAAAACCATATGCTGCAACTCAACATTTAATGCTCCTGATGATGGGCGTATGTACCCAAAACATGTCAAGCTAAAAATATATTAACCGTTTGATGCCTAACGACCACTATAGGGGTTGTACCGCACCGCTAACCTCTAAACGTTACATTTTATATATTTATTCAACAAATATAGGTACTGAATATTTTAAACGTGGTATATATTCTCCCTTTTTCTCTCTTCAAAATGCAGTTTGTTTCATAATTCTAACATATTTGGTTCCTGTATTATTCACATTTTATATACAGAATGTGCTAAAATTAAAAAAATAATTCCGGTGCCAAAAGGTTAATAAAGTTACCTTGTTGCATCAAGTTGGCATACCACATTATTTCCTGAAATTCCTGTGTCTGGCTGTTGAAGATCGTGCCAGCTGCCTGCATAATCAGAGTTTATCGGAGTCCAGGCAGTGTTTGTTAACTCTTTAGTCCCTAACATTTATCATTGTTAAAGTGACACATATTTTGGGGCAGTGTTGATTGAGGAATGCCTGTGTTTGAGAACAAGTCTCATTCCATTTTAACTGATTTGTTTGCCTCTTGTATACTTAGTTTGTTCTCGTATAGGCCGTTTAGTACCCAAGCGTGTTCTGGTACATGTGTTGTACGTGTGTTTAAAAGGAATGAATGTATGTATTGTACTGTTTGTTGATTTTTGGCTGTTTGCTATAAAATGAGTTATATATCGTCCCTTAATTCTTTGGTGTCAGAATTAAATGCCCAATGTGATCTTTAGCAGACCAGAATTTAAATGAGGACATCACACGAGCAGCCATAATTTTTTGATCAACTTCATTTTGAGCATTGCACGTTGTGTTACAAATATGTAATGTATGGCACCAAAGGGTTCACTATATTTAATCTTTATTCTGTGATCTGTTGCTGTGCCAGCATTACAGTATTAATTGAAACAAACCCATATTTTCCATTTTGAAGGTCAAAATAAAGAGATTTTTTTCAGTCTGTCCTGAGGCAAGGGACACCTTGAATTGGATAAACTTTTTCTAACATTGTGTCATAACCAAATGTCCATGACTGAAATGGAGACAATACAATTTATATTCTGTTTTAATTGGTGAATATTTAAGTACTAATGAAGAGCTTATTACTACAGGAGGTGGGTGTTAACTGCAGCACCTTTCTTTGACTTTATCAGTTGTACAATTGACAGTGTTTGAGTAATTTTGTAATATATTTTTAAAATTTTCTTTATATGTATTCACATTTCTTCTACCATACAGCTGTCATCCTTCTTCTTCCTCCTTCTTCTTCCTCCTCCTTCTTCCTCCTCCTTCCTCCTCTTTCTTCCTCCTCCTTCTTCTTTCTCCTCCTCCTCCTTCCTCCTCCTCCTCCTTCCTCCTCCTCCTTCCTGCTCCTTCCTCCTCCTCCTTCCTGCTCCTTCCTCCTCCTTCCTCCTCCTTCCTCCTCCTTCTTCCTCCTCCTCCTTCCTCCTCCTCCTTCCTCCTTCTTCCTTCTTCCTCCTCCTTCTTTCTTCTTCCCTCTTCTTCTTTCTTCTTCCTCCTCCTCCTTCTTCCTTCTTCTTCCTCTTCTTTCTTCTTTCATCTTCTTCTTCTTCTTATTCTGTTTCTTCATCTTCTTCTTCTTATAAAGCGCTACAACCTGTATAAGGTTTTGGTTTGCTCAGTTACTTCCAACTATCTCTGTTCTATAGTACTTCCAATTACATACATTCATATTCTTTATATCTTCCAAAACATCATCTTCCCAACATATTTTAAATCTGCCAATTAATCTTTTAAACATAAATTTCCACATCTTAATGTACAGCTGTCATTAATATATTTAAATTTAAAACATTGATAAGTTTGCTTTGTTACAGGTACTTGTAGTGTTCCTCCTATTGTGCGCAGCCAGCAGTGGAAACCAGGTCGTGGAACTCAGTTCAGGTGTTCTTATAAGGCACGCTGCCCAGCTTGCTGGCTGAAGATGTGTTTACGTTCCTTCAATATGCCAGATGCCTTACGTGAAAGCATGGCGTTAATGCTGCCTCCTGAGATGAGAAAAGATCTTGACAAATTACCTAGGAATAAGTTGTGCATCAATTTTGAAAGTACTTCTAGTTTTATGCGAAGTAAGCCTGTAGATATGGAGAAGATGCCTAATGTTTCTATGATGAATACTTCTGGATTTAAACCGAACCTTTACACCAACAAAAATGAAGGAAAAGGAATTGGAACAAATGTGTTTGACTTTTCTGGTCGGGTGGAACAGAGATCAACTGTGATATCACTCAAGGAGCAAAGTAAGCATGGCAAGCAAAGGGACCTAGAGAGAGGAAGACCTGACAAGAGGCAGAAGGAAAAGCACCGCCACACAAATAGAATACTTAAAAAGGCGACCAAGAAGCTTATGAAATCTAAAGGTGAGTCACTTTTTATATACTGCATTAGAGAGTTAGTCTAGGTTTGCTGTACTGGAGCATTAAAGAATTAACTGTACTGATTCTTGAGGTTAGGGGTTTCAAAGCTGGGTACTGTGAAATCTCCCAACTTTCCTCAGTTTTACTATAAACCACCGTTAGTACAGTCACTCTAATTCCATGAAGCAGACAGTTCTGTTGGAATGTGTCCCATAGCACATATTGCAAACATCCTACATCGTGCAACAGATAATATGTCTTATTATTTTAGCCATATCAACCCCATCATAAAACTAGGGGAACGGGCCAAAAATCCAGCAGATGATCATCAATTTTTTTGTGGAATGCTGATCATGCATTATGCATGGTCCTGTAACACTACATAACATGGTCATGTTACCAGTTTAGAGATTAGGGTCTACTCATGATTAGGATAAACACTGTGATTTTCAGAAGTTATTGATATGTATTTTTCTCTATGTACCTGCCACAGATGAGGATAGAGTAATGATACAACAGCTGCTTTGAAGAACTGGAGCAGCATGCAGTCAGTCTGTGTGTTGAATGATGGAAAATTTTGTTGGAATTTTTTTTGCATAAGTAGAAATCTCATCTTCAAACTGATATTAGAGAGCAGGAGTTTATATGAAACCTATGAAGATAGTGGCATGGACATACAATAGTAATCTTGTTGTCCAGGGTAATGGTAGAGTGAAGGTGCATGAATAATTGAAAATGTGGGTAATCCAGCATATTTTGTTTGGTGTATTCATGGAACTTTTCAGTTTGCTTTACATTATTTACACAACTGACATTTCTTTTGAGAAGTAGGCATAGTTTGTAATGGCCGATTGTTCTTGTAAGCTGTTAGACTCCTTATGGCAGTACTGTTTTTTTTTTGTTGTGGTTATAATGTGCCCTGTATTCAAACCCACAGCCACCCATGTACTGTACTTAAGGTGAGTGTTTAAACTGAGCCAGGCACTGCATAGTGTACATGTGCCATGCAGCCACAATGCAGTCTGCAGACTGCATCACTGTGCTTGCACTGTGTGTTCAAATTGTTGGCCAGTTTGCAAAAACATTGTGTCTGATGTTATGGGTGTTGCAATGGATAATGGCCCAAGATGGGCAAAAGTGAGTTGATGTAAAGTCACCTGCAGTTGTGGTCATGAAATTATATTTGATATTTGTGTGTGTGTGTGTGTGTGTATGTGTGCACATACACCCACACACACACACAAAACTAGGTTTCTGAAAGCATAGGGAGTGACAGGAACTTAGAGAAATGGGTGCAAGAAAGTGTGACCATTAATATGTGGTGCACACCACAATGTGCAGCAGACAGGAAGCCAGTATTTTAGAGCCATGGTGAATTACAACCTTTACAGGATGAGGAGACTGATGTGGACAGCATTAACAAATGCATTATTTGACAAACAGTGAATGAATACGTAAAATGAACTTATCTTATTCAGTTTTGTCTGTGTGGCAGTTTCTCCTACAGTTAGGTTCTCAGTGGAAATGAGCTCTCAGTAAATGGTTTTAGCTGAGGAACCTGACGAAGGAAAATGTAGACTGTCGTATCTGTAAAACTTAACTCAGTATACTGGGGTCTCAAGAACAAATCTCCCTACTCCACTGTAGAGATCCATGACACAATGGTACACTTTGATCATATATTCTTTAGGTCCTTTTTACATGAAAGCTGGCACATGAATATTGCCATGCAGATGTTTTGCCATTTCAGGTCAGTTTTGGAGAAATTTATTTGTAATATTGTTTCAGATAACGCCAAATCTTCCGTGGAACGGTTAAAGAAAAAGAAAAATTCTGGAATTAAAGTACGGAAAAAGGATGGACAGAAGGGTGACAGCAGCTTGCCTGGCTCTGACATGACACGTCGTCAAAGACTGGATCTGAAAGGACCTCGAGTTAAGCATGTGTGTCGTAGTGCATCCATCGTTTTAGGCCAGCCGCAAGCAACTTTCCCACTTGATAAAAGAGTTGAGAAAATTCAAGTTAAACCAATTCAAGGTAAAGCTATACATATATAAATTGCTTTCGTTTAGTCACTGCATCTACCTTGAAGATAAGGAAAACAGTTTTTCTGAAACTTTGGAGTCTGTTTACCAGATCATGTGGCACCTTCGTCTTCTTCAGCAGCACTACAGCCCAGGGTGGGCCTTGGCCTCCTTTATTCGTTACGTTCCGAGGCTTATTGTATGGTTTCGTAACAATTTTTTATGGGGTGAGGTTGTTAGCCTTACGCCCAACCCCCAACCTGGAGGACCAGGGTATCCCCTTTCATCTGGGCCATCACCTTCGACCTGTCCAGCAAGGGTGGCTCTACCAGTAGCTAATGCTATTGCTGGCATAGCTCTTAGGATCATTTGGCCACGCAAGCCCTCTCACCCGGCGTTAGCCTTCGACAAGGTAGAGATACCATGGAGAGGGGATCATGTGGTACCAGGTTCTGGAAAACTATAGTCTTGTTTATGAATTTATGAAAATGTTTGTTACAGGTGTTATTATTCCAAAAGGAGATGTTGCATGGCTGTGTGATAGAGTTTCAAGTCCAGTGATATTGGTTGAAATTACTGTACGTTGTTTCTTCTTCATGTGAACATGTGATTTGGTGGTTACTTTTGCAGACTGAAGTTTTAGAATATGTTACAAAATATTGTTTCTTTAACATGTTTTAATTCAGAACGCCTTTCTGTCTTGTTGCAGAGGTCACAAAAGTTCCAACTAAGAGTTCCTGCTGCCTGGATTGTACAGTTTCTGGCAGTTCTGCAGTCAAAATACATGATACTGAGAAGTTAGTGATGGCAACTTTTTATCATATAATAAATTTTAAGTGTCTGTCCTATGCAGCTTTTCATATTTCTGAAAGTTTTTAATATTATTGCATTATTTGTCATATTGGGACTTTCGGCTTCTTCACATGATTTTGGGTACTCTCACTGACTAACACTAGGAAAATTTTTCCCGCGTTTGTTTATTCTGTGCAGAAATATAATTCACTTTGAGATCTGTCCACATGCATAAACTAGATTGTTAAAGACGCAAATTTCAGTAAACATTTATTTCTCCTTAAAAAAAATGTGTATCTTATTTTGTGTATGGTGTCATTTGCTTATGCATTGTGATGGGTTCTGTAGTATGTACCTTTGTTAATGGAAAGTGTTATTTTTAACTGTGTACTTTTTGGAACTTAAATGAAAAGCAGGAAGACTCTATTGCAGTACGTTGAATTCTGTAGCATCTGTTTATATAGAGTTTGTGCTTTGCATCCAGTGTATTTCCAGACATTGTGCACATAATTTACTTAGTTTGTTAATTATGTTTGTATCCAGAATGTATGTGTGCATGCATGTTAGTGACCACAGATACATTAGTAAAAAATTAATATTCTCGTACCCCTAGGAATTCGCAGAATCACAACGTTGGAGATGTGAGCAGATCCACGAAGATGGTGTCAGCATCTGTCGACGTTGAGAGCTCGGATAATGACGTTGGTAGGCCTGTGTCTTCTGCAGACACAGCTGCAAGCAGTCAAAGTGGAGAACCTTCAGCATCGTCAGCCTGTCGCAGGTCTAGCAAACCATCACTACAATCCACAACTGTCCCACCACAACCATCATCATTGTCAACATTGCTGGTACCACCTATGGTATGTACATTGCAAAACAAATTTTTTATAAACTAGATATGTTTAATGCTTTGAAGCCTAAAATTTTATTAAGTAATATCTAAATTTAGCCTTTTCCTTACAGAAACATAATTGAGAGTACAAAATTCAGTCAGTTTGATGCTCAGTAGAGAATTTGTTACTGTTATTATGACAATCCTGTGAACATCAAATTCACAGTGTAGAAAAAAAAATCAGAATTTAGATTGTTCTCAGTATGGTAAATTGTTTGTGTGTGACACAATGACCTCCTCACAAAACACATGGTTTGTGTGAGATAAACTGTGTTCATTAATTCAGTTTATAAATACGTTCCATTGTCAACATTATTTATTCTTACGGAATCACTCATCATTTTGTCGATGTGCCTGTCCTCTTCTCTCACTTTTTGATGCACACTTCCCTCTGTATTGAAGAGAAAATTTGTCTTACAAGGATTGGATGGAAATTAATGTCTCCAAGTTTATAACTCTGTAAATGATGGCAGCACTGATGCATTACAAGTTGGGACATGGTCTGTAGCATCTGTTCTTTAACCTCAGTTGGTGAGAAGTTACTGTTTTAGGAGGTTATGTTGCTATTGTGCATGAAATGGACGCTGCACTTGCCACTCATCAGTGCATTTTAAGCAACATGCTATGGTTGAATTTTTGAGTGCCAAAGGATTCTCTCCAATTGAAATTCACTGCCGAATGCGGGTTATTTATGGTGATGACTGTGTTGGTGTGCACACTGTGCTTCAGTGGGCCACAAAACCCATGCTTGGGCAGGAAAAGTCATGGGTACAGTTTTTGGGATACAGATGGTGTTATTCACATGGACTTCCTTGAACCTGGGACCACCATCAACTCAGAGCACTAAAAATGCAACACTCATATCTTTGAAACAGTGATTAAGACGAGCTCGGAAGCACAAGAAGAACATTTTACCGCAACATGACAATGCTAGGCCTCACACCTCTTGAACCACCACAGAATCAACTGAGATGCTGCCTCTCACCTTCTTACGACACCCGCCAAACAGTCCAGACTTGGTGTCATACAACTTCCACCTTTTTCCAAAAATGAAGGAAGACCTTCTAGGACACCTACGTGACTCCAGTGAAGAGGTGGAAAGGTCCGTCAGGACCTGGATGAGGCAACAAATGTGGAGTTTTTTTCGTGACATCTTTGAGATACTCGTCCATTGTTATCGGAAGTGTGTATGCATGCGTGTGGAGAATGGTGGAGAACTGTGGAGAAGTAATATGGGTGATAAAAAAGGGCACATTTCAAGAATTATATGTGTGCTTCAGTTATTCAAATATCCTTATTAAAACAAAAGTAATGAAGATGGAGGCATTACTTTTTATTTAACCTATGTATAATGGGTGACTTTGTTTCAGAATGCATTAGGAATATTGTTGGACATACACCTAACGAGGAATTAGACATGCAGCCACATTTACCAAGATTTTATCATAACACATTACTATATTGTATTTTATCATTTTAATAATTCATAACTTTAGCTAACACAACTGTAAACTCCCAGAAGATGGTGTATTAACACCAAAACATGTCGGAGTAATTTAATATAAATTTACACTACATATTTTTGCATATGTTGGTATATGATAAACATTTATTGGTGGACAAAGTTCATTTCACTCCATATTATAGTAAATAGTGTAGTGATCTGCATGTGATGTTGATTTGTTGTGTTCAGAAATGTTTGTCCGTAAACGAACCGTCATTAGGGTTAAGGTTTGTTTGTAGAAATGAGCCATACTATGCAGTTTTTATATGTGGGAGAATGTATTCTGTTATAGCTCTCTTCATATGACTGCCTTTTCTTTTATGTCTTTTCTTTCCTCTCATCTTTCTCCAGCTACTTCAGATTTCTGCATTCCATTGTTGTGTAATTTTTCCACTGTAAACAAATGTAGAGGAAACTTAAAATTTTGTATTCTCACATGCTAGAGTTAGGGTCATTCCTTTTGTCATATCTTCCATGTACAGTTGAAGGGATGTAACTTGTGTCTTGCTTCCTTCCAGGCTAGAACACTGCCATTTCTTGGGAAACGAGCTGTGCCAGAACCACAAGACCTTGTGTCTATTGACTTTTGGGAAAGCTATGATCCTGAGGAAGTGTGCAACACAGGATTTGGACTTATTGGCTCAGAGCCATTCCATGTCAGAGCTATGTGCTTCTTGTGTGGAAGTGCAGGTCATGAAAAGGTAAAGCGATCATACTGCAAATGTGTGTATGTGCATGTGAATCATATTTGTTTGATTATCACACATGTCCGTACAAAAATTTTAACAAGATAGGCAGGGGACATACACCACAACATTGAGGCATGTTGGCATAACCATTGATGCCGGAGAAAAGCGGTAAGTATTCGGTATTCTGATTTTGTGTCTGTATTTGTGCCTTTGTTACTTGACATGCCAATTGCATTTTTTCTGCACAACGTTATATTGTCATCTTTGGCTGTTCTGGCTGTAATGTATTTTTCCACATCCCATAATTGATGTGATTTTCAGAAGAAAAAAAATTATTGAACATAAAATGTGTTCTTATTTTGCCTACAAACTTGTCTGAAACATTTCTTATTCTAAGAAGAGTACAGCGTGATGCTACCATAAATTTATGTGCACCTTAGTGTAGAGTGCCTTGCATTTTGGTTAGATTTAATCAAACTGGAATTTTATTGACAGTTTTTAAAAAAATCCTGATGTAGCAAATTCATGAATAACTGTCCAGTGGTAGCAGAGCTGTTCCATTTGGACAGACAGACAGACAGACAGATGCACAGACATGACAAAGCTAATATATTTGTTAATGCAGGAAGTATTAAATGCCCAGTGTTTAGAAATGGGTTACAATGATACAGAGACATAAAAGGACCATATTTTACAGAATTACACCATTGTGTACATGATGCTTAATATTGTTGTTACTGCATGTTTTACAGTGATACAGGTTTACCCTCCCACCACGGGCGTGTGCGCACGCGCACACACACACACACAGTCTTAACATTTAATGTTGGATTGAAGCATGGTGAAGCTGCTTAACCTGCTGTTTTGTCACAGAACTTTGCTGATCTAGGCACATATGATTTTGTTGATACCAGACCACATTGCCAGCTGATGACTGCTGATATAAAAGATTTTTTAGGCAAATAACATAGTTTTATGGAATTAGTTTACAGGCCATTTAATTCAGATATGATTCGTACTTGTAATGCATCAAAATTCATATTTTTAGTAGCATGTGTACATGATGGAATATTACTAATTGTTAAATTTTTTGTTAATTCAGCTTGTACACTGTGCATCATGCTGTGAGCCATATCACAGATTCTGTCTTGAAGACGGTCTGCGTGACACATCGTTCTTAGCAGATGGTAACCATGGAAACAATGAAGAATGGCGATATAACTGGGTCTGTCAACGTTGTACAGTCTGCCATTCTTGTGGTCGTGGTCTTGGCCAGCAGCTGAGTTGCCAACGTTGCCATCGAACTTACCACACAGAATGTTTGGGTGCGGATAGGCTTGGTGGTAGGCTGCATAGTCCTGATAGACCATGGGTAAGGAGAAAAACTAGAGAATTACGTCTGGAATTGGTAGCATATGATACAAATTTTCTGTTACACTAGTATTGTATGAACTGGAAATGTCTAAGTGTGAATGTTCAACATGATCCTAAGGTATAGGTTATTGGGGTTGTTTTGTTCAGGTGATGTTGTTTGTTTGGGTTGTGTGTCATGTAGTGGCAGACATTTCAGAAGAACTTACTGCCCCAGTCTTCAGGGTGACTGAATTGGTTTAAGTGTGTGCTAAAGTGATATGGAGGAAGAATATGTTTGATGTATGGGACAGTTGAAGGGTGTTAAGCCAGTCACAGCTGTGGAAGGCAGGAAGGTAGGATAGGATTGTCTTGAGCCACAGGTGAAGCCCAGACAAAGGGCTGTTTTTGGAAGTATGAACTCTCTTTGGTTTGGGACATTCCTCTTCATTACCTTCCCTAGCTGTGATTGGTTATACCAGGTATGCCCAAATTTTCCAGAAATCTATAAGCCAAATCAAAATTCTAGACACGAGATGGGTGATGTGAGGCAAGTTCCATGCTTACGACTTACAGGTATTAGGTGCCACGGTACAGTGTTTAGTCGCCACAGTGACCTGGTACCTGGGATTTGTGCAACCGTGGGCTGTGCAGCCCTAAACAGTTCTACATAACTGACACATATCTTCTTCTTTATCGCTACATCGTGCACCTGAACAAATTCAGTCACCTTGAAAATGGAGGCAGTGTATTGCTCTGGAATGTAACATTTAACCATTTTGCAATACAGAAACCCAAGAGAAGACCATTGCTAGTTGCGAGATAGCATTATTGCTGTATTCGTTGGTAGGGTCCTGAGTGGAAGCATAACAAATTCAAAACAGTGCTGTCATTTTATGCCTTGGCTGTAATGCAGCAGTGATGGCTAGTTCTGATTGTGGGATGTACATTACTGGAAATGTCTGTGAATTGCACATCCACGGTCTGCAGTGTGATGTGTCTGGCGTGTAAAGTGGCATTCCTTTTTTATTATATAATACGCATATTTTAAAGAATTGTAGAAGTATTGCTTATTATAACCTGTTAGTAAATCATGTTGTAATATAACATACAAAAGTACTCAAAAAAATGTGGAGCATTAACCTGTCCTGTGTCATACTGCTCTTCTGGACCTGAGGTTTTTCTTTGTGTTGGTTTCTGACATATTCTGCAGTCATTTTCCTGCCTTTGTGTTGTGTATTTTGCACAGCATGCCACATTGCTTTTATATCAGTTCTTGTGAATGACTCAGTTGTCAGAAGGTGATTGTTACTTTACTTGTCTTCTGTCGTTAAAAAATACCCCCCAAAAAAATTGAAATATCGATTGCATAAAACGAACAGACTGGGGAATTTTGGTACATTTTTTGACGTGGGAAAGTAGGCTTAACATATGTTAGGCGTTTTGCTGAACGTGCATCTCAGTGTATTTATCTCAGTAATTAACCAACTTGATGCACAAAATTTTTGTTTTACAATAAGTTTATTTCATGCCTCTACATGTTTTGAGCACATGTGCTCATCATCAGGATGTCAAAATTGCATTACACAGCCTCTGGTATCATCACACTTATAGGTTGGTTAATTACTGACATAAATATGTTAGGCATTTGTGTCATGCTGCATTGTTGTTGGCAGATGATTTATGTACCTCACTACCTAAAGAAATATGTCATGTCAGTGACACTTCCATCTTGTAAATGATTTCCTCCCCATCTTACCATATTTGTGTAAAATATTGTTTTAGGTTTGCTCAGCTTGTTTACGTTGTAAAAGTTGTGGTGCCGCAGATGTAACCGTCTTCGTTGGTAATCTTCCTCTCTGTAAAACATGCTTCAAACTGAGACAAAAAGGAAATTATTGCCCACTTTGCCAGAGGTGTTATGAAGATGATGACTATGACACCAAGGTAAGAAGCCTATGAAATTTTTCTAAGTCTTTTATGTTGTTGGCAGAATGCCAAGATGTGGATGGTATATTCAGAGGTCAGACTGTGACATATACTGTATATTTTTTTGTGTATTTTGTCATACTACAAATGTTCAAAAACACACTTCTTGAAAATAGTCTGCTCTTTATGCAACAAGCGCCCATTTATATCTAGAAGATGTAAGATTTTTCCTCTTGAAGGATTTTTTTTATTGGTATACTAGAACTGTGTTGTTGGTTGTTTGGATGGTGTTCTGTAGATCCATGTGAAATACATAAATCCTGTGTTCTCATTACATTGAATTCCAGCCTTATGAATCGTGCGTTTTAGTGTTCTGTTTAGGCATTGTTTCATGTTATAATTGTTAAAACTGAGAAAATTGAAAGTATTTACATTTAAGGAGTTGAACGCAGCTTCGGTGGTCTAGGTGTAGCGTGCTGCCTGTAAGTACCCAAGTTCGTGGGCTCAAACCTGGCCGAAACTGTCAGGATTTTTTAGGGCAAAAAAATCCTCAGCACGCCTTCCTTCGGAGGGAAAGTAAAGCTGTCAGTCACATGTCGTAGATTTGTGGCATGTAAAAGATCCCTGAATGGCGTGGAAGTCATCATTTAGGGAAAATTACCGGAACTTTCTCGCCCACACAGTTCCACCTTTTGCTGCTAGGATCTCTCGCGTCGTTACGGGCGTGGAGGCACCTGGCGGCAGAAGTGGGAATGTCTTAAAAAAGTGGGGGGGATAGGGTAGTACAATAAGCATTCAAGGCTGTGGTACGTCCATGGCATTAGCTACGGGCCCTAATGACAAAGAAGGAGGAGTTGTACAGTTATAATGGCACAGAAAATTAAGAAGGTACTGCAGTAGCATTCCTTGTATCTAGAAAAGTTAAAACTTGTTTAGTCTTAATAACTTTAACCTTGAGTATATAGTTTCAATGTTGATAATAACACTGCACAACGAGTGTTGGCTTATTTCTTGCTTTGGGGATGAAATGTATTTCCCTTTATAGATTTTGGGAACTGCCCGAGATCTTTGAGAGCAGAGCCATTTCACAATTGTAATTGTCATATTTGCGATTCATTCATTCATTCCATTGGCATGTGCAGAATGCGGTGATTGCTAGCTGTTCTTTGGAGCTTCGTCCATTCATCTCTGCCATATACCCTTTCCTTCCACCCTTTTCAACCAACTAGTCTTCCATCCTCCCTCACTTCATCTTGCCATCTATTTCTTGGTCAACCTGTCAGCCTCGTTGTTTCCATATTCATATACAGTAAAACCTGTCTAACTTGACCACCGACGGTTCCTGAAAAAGTGGTCAACATAAGCAAGTGGTCAACTTACACAAATGTGTCCCAAATAACTTTTATACTCGTATTTTATTTTCTGCT
>Ga0123357_10006804_pt1 | contig 14039 bp, 11 predicted proteins | sample TergutEmb28metaG_FD_89873 | JGI IMG/M metagenome (GOLD analysis project Ga0123357, IMG submission 89873) | Embiratermes neotenicus P4 segment gut microbial communities from Petit-Saut dam, French Guiana - Emb289 P4 | ecosystem: Host-associated > Arthropoda: Insects > Digestive system > Gut ... | reverse complement strand
TCGTGCGCGTGGGTGTGCGGCCACTCCCAGCCGTTGCGGTGCAACACGTACAGCACCACGCCTGCCACCGTCACGGCCGCCGCAATCGAGCCGACCGCCAGCGTGGCCCGCGGGCCTAGCACGTCGCCGATCCAGCCGACGAAGGACGCGCCCAGCGGCGTCCCACCCTGGAAGATCGCCATGTAGAGCGCCATCACCCGGCCGCGCATTCGCGGCGCGGTGGCCATCTGGACGGACGCGTTGCAGCACGTCATGACGGTCAGGGCGAACAATCCCGTCGGCATCAGCACGATCGCGTAGAACCAGTAGTTCGGCGCGATGGCCAGTAACGCGGTGGCGACGGCGAAGCCTGCCATCGAGAACACGATGATGCGTAGCCGAGGATGTGTCCGACGGGCGGCGAGCAGGCCCGCCGTCACCGAGCCGACGGCCATGATCGAGTTGAGATAGCCGTATTGCGCCGCGTCCACTCCGAACGTCTGGTTCGCCGCGAGCGCGTTGGTGATCTGAAAGTTCATGCCGAACGTACCGAGCATGAACGCGATCACCATGATGACGATGATGTCCGAACGGTGTCGCACGTACGCGAAGCCCTCGCGCACGGCCCCCTTCTTGGTGGTGCGCGGCGCCGGCGTCAGCTTGCTTGCATTCAGCAACGCCATGGCGATGATGACGGGAATGAAGCTCAACCCATTGACGAGGATCGCCGGCCCGGTGCCCCATCGGTTGATGACGAGGCCCGCCACGGCCGGACCGATCAGCCGGGCCGCGTTGAACGACGTCGTGTTGAGTCCAACCGCGTTGGGAATGAAGTGCTGCGGCACCATCTCGGGGGCCATCGCTTGCCGCGCCGGGGCGTCGAATGCGCCGGCGATGCCCGTCACGAATGCCAGCACGAATACGTGCCACATCTGCGCCACGCCGCCCAGGACGAGGCCCGCCAATGTCACACCGGACACCATCATGAGCGACTGCGTCACCTGCAAGACGCGGCGTTTCGGGAAACGGTCGGCCACCGCGCCCGCCCAGGGAACGGCGAGAACAACGGGCAGGAATTGCAGCGCCGTGACCAGGCCCAACGCCAGCGACGGGGGGATCGGCGACCTCGGTGCGAGGTCGGTGAGCACGAGCCAGTCCTGGGCGACCCGGGCCATCCACGTGCCGATGTTCGAAATGAATCCGGCCCCCCAGAACAGCCGGTAGTTCGGAATGTGCAGCGACGCAAACATCGGCACCCTCTCGGGCACGGTCGACGCCCGCGAGGTCGGACCACCGCTCACTGGCTCATCACCTGGTCCAACAACTCCGTCGCCGCCCGCAACGTCTCGCGCTCGTCGGCCGTCAGCCCCGCGAGCCGACGCACCATCCAGTCGTCGCGGGCATGCCCCACGCGACCGAGCACGTCCCGTCCCTCAGGGGAAATGGACAACATCTTCGAACGACCATCGGACGGGTTGTCGGCCCGCGTGATCAACCCCTTGTCGACGAGGCAATTCACCGTTCGCGTGATGCTGGGTGCGCTGACGCGCTCCAGGTCGGCCAGTTCGCCGGGCGTCAGCGGTCCGCGCGCCAACCTGCCCAGCACGCTCACCTGGTGCGGCGCCAGTTCGTGGGTTGACTCGTAGCGGACGCGTCTGCTCACGAGCTGGCACGTCATGCGGACATCGTTCGCCAACGCCGTCAGCGTCTTTTTCGTCACAACTATTTAGCCTAGGTCATTACTTCAGTTAAGCAAATTGGGCGGCCCGACGGACGCGCGGACGATCAATTCGGTGTTCAGCTCGACGCGCCGCACGGCAAGGCTCTCGCCGCGTGCCTGTGCGAGGACGGCACGCACCGCCTCGGCGCCCATCTCGCCGAGTGGCTGGCGCACCGTCGTCAACGGCGGGACGACGTAGCTCGCCACCCAGGTGTCGTCGAACCCCATTACCGACACGTCGCCAGGTACGTCCATGCCGCGGTCGCGGGCAGCGGCCATGACACCCAGTGCGGCTGAATCCGACGTCGCGAAGATGGCCGTCGGGCGCTCGTCGAGGTCGAGCAGCTCGCCGCCAAGCGCGTAGCCGTCCTCGACGAGGAACGACCCATAGCGGACGAGTCGCGGATCGAACGGAATCTGGGCCAGCTCGAGCGCCGCCCGGTACCCATGCAGACGGGCCCGCGCCACCAGCCGGTCCTTCGGCCCGCTCACGAAACCGATGCGGCGATGGCCGCGGCTCACGAGGTACTGCGTTCCCGACAAGCCACCGTTCCAGTTGGTGGCGCCAACGCTGACGCCCTCGTCGTGGGACACGTCGACCGGGTCAATCATGGCCACCGCGATGTTGCGTCGTATGAGGTAGGCCAGGTCGCTGTCCGCGAAGACGGGCGTGACGACGACGGCACCCTCGTGCCCGCCCCGGACGACCTCCTGCGCGAGACGCACCGGGTCGACCTGCCGGGGTGTCGGGACGTGCGACACGGTCACCGACACGTCCTGGCGCTCGGCCTCGGCGAGCACGCCGTCGAGGACGCTCGCGGAATAGGGATCGACGGCCTCGCTGTTGCCGAGAAGCAGGAGCACGGACGGCCGCCGCTCCGCCGAGCGGTATGAGGTGCGCGAGCGGTAGCCGAGCTCACCCAGAACTACCTCCACGCGCTTCCGGGTGGCAGCCGCCACATCGTCGTGCCCGTTGAGCACCTTGGAAACCGTGGCAACGGACACGCCCGCCCGCCGGGCCACGTCGGCCAACGTCACGCGTGAAGATGTCACGATGGCAGCTTATCCGGCCCCGCCTGCCGCAACGTCTCCGCGAGGCTCGCGCGTTCATCCGTGCGGTCGAAAGCGAAGGACGCAGCACAGTCCTCCGCCTCCTTGGGACTGGCACCACGGAACGCCGCCTCGAATTGCGACACGAGCGGCTCGGCCAACAAGACGCTGCGGACGAGCGTGCCGATCCAACGCGCCCGGCCCCAGGGGTATGGATCGAATTCTGGAAACTCCCGCGCGAACAACTCTTCCAGCGGGTCGAGCAGGTAACGGACCCCAGTGTCGTCGCCGCCCCACTGATCGGTGCCCAGACGCGCTTTGGCGGCCATGACGTCGGCCACCCGCCGCATGTAGGGGCTCGCCGGCGAGACCGTCCGGACGCCCTGAAGGCCCACGTCCTTGTACGTCCACAGGCTCCAACTCGCGCCCGCCTCGGCGTAGATCTCCAGTTGGTCGCGCAGCATGTGGGTACGCTGCTCGTCGCGTCTCGCATCGCCGGTGTACTGCGGGCCGAACTCCCCGATCCAGATGGGGGTTCCGGTCCGCCGTTGGAACTCGGTGCGATCACGGAAGATCTGGGCCAACTCGGTGCGATCGAAGTGCCGTCCCTCGGTGACGCCGGGGTATTCGGCTCGCGGGAGCATTCCTGGCCGCGCATAGTCGTGGGTGGTGTAGACGCAGTTCTCGATCGGCGTCGCGAACTGTGAAAAGTCAGTTGAGTACGTGTTTCCGTCGAGGAACAGGACGTGCCGGGGGTCGGCTTCGCGCACAGCCGCCGACAACCTGTCGTAGTACGCCACGAGCCTCGACCCCGCGCGGTCCGCCGGTTCGTTGATGAGGTTGTAACCGGCGACCGCGGGCTCGCCTCGGTAGCGATCGGCCAGCACCTGCCACAGGTGCACCACCCGGTCTTGGAAGTGCCGGTGATCCCAGAAGGCGTCCCAGTGGGTCGGATTGTCGCTGTGCCACGCCTGATTCTGGCAACCCGGAAGCGCGTGTAGGTCGAGGATCACATAGAGGCCGGCCCTCTTGCAGACATCGACGGCCCGATCAAGTATGTCCAGGCCCTCGCTCTTGACCTCGAACGGCCTCATGTCGTCTTCGAAGCGGCGGTAGTTCAGCGGCAGCCGCACCGAGTTGCAGCCGAGCGACGCGACGTAGCTCGCATCGGCGTCGCCGAAGAACACCTCGTCGAACGTGTCGAAGAATCGCTGGTACCCCTGTGGCCCCAGCGCGCGCAGGAGTGCGCCGCGTTGCAATGTCTCCGTCGCCGGGTAGCCGGTGGCGAAGTTTTCCATGTTGAGCCAGCCGCCCAACCCGAACCCCGTCAGGACGACGGTTTGCCCCTCGTCGTCCACGAGACGATTCTCCGCGGTGGAGATCCAACGCATGACACCAGTCCTCTTCATCACTTGCCAAAACCTGCCGTCAGACCTGCCAGCAGTTGTCGACGCCCAAGCACGTACACGACGAGGATAGGCATCGCCGACAGCACTACGGCGGCCATCATCGCGGGGATATTCAGTGTCAGGTCGTTCGAGAACGAGTAAAGCCCGAGCGGAATGACCCTGATGTTCGGGCTCTGCGTGAGCACCAGCGGGAACAGGAATCCGTTCCACACGTTGAGGCCGTCGTAGATCCCCACCGTGATGAGCGCTGGCTTGCTCAACGGGAGGGCTAGGTTCCAGAGAATTCGCGCGTTCGACGCTCCGTCGACCCGCATGGACTCGCACAGTTCTGCGGGGATGTCGCGCATAAAGTTGGTGAGAATGATCACCGTGATGGGCACCGCGAACGCCGCCGACGGCAGAATGATGCCGGTCAACGAGTCGTAGAGCCGGATCTTGTTGATCAGATAGAACAACGGAATGACGGCGGCCTGGGCCGGGAAGGCCAAGCCGACGAGGAAGATCGAGAACGATCCCCGCCCGAAGCCCGAGCGGCTGCGAACGATCGTGTATGCCGCCAGAAAACAGACGAACAGCACAAGGGCCGTCGCACCGATCACGACGATGACCGAGTTCACGAAGTACCCCGCCAGCCCACGTTGGAGCGCGAGCCCGTAGTTGTCCAGGGTGGGGTGGGCCGGCCACTCGAGGGGATTGGAGCGCGCGTAGACGTCCGCCGGCGAGCAGATGGACGTCAGCAGCACCCAATAGACCGGCACGATGACGAGCGCGAGCCACACCACGCCGAGAAACCCGCCGGGAATGTTGACTCGCCATGGACGGCGCGCCAGGGGCATCGTGCTCATCTCACATGCCCTCCTGCTGGCTTTCCATCCGGTTGAAGCCGGTGATCCTCGTCAGCACCAGCGACAGCGTGAGGCCCACAACCGCCAAGATGGCCGCGATGGCACTGGCTTTGCCCATCTGCGTCTCCTTGAATCCGGTGATGTACATGTGCAGCGGCAACAGCCTCGTCGCATAGCCAGGACCACCGGCCGTGAGCGCGAAGACCAGGTCGAAATACGTCAGCGACCCGACGAGGATCAGCGTCGATGACGTCACGATCGTGTACTTGAGTTGCGGAAGCGTGATGGAGAAGAACTGCCGGAAGACGCCGGCGCCGTCGATCGACGCCGCTTCGTAGAGCGACTTCGGAATCTGGCGCACGCCGCCCTGGTACAGCAGTGTGTGCAGTGGAATGAAGTGCCAAGCGATGATCGCGGTCACGACGCCGAGCACGATGGCCGGGTCACCGAGGTAGTCCTGGTGCAGAATCCCCAGCCCCGGATCGGCGAAGAGCCCGAAATTCGCGTCGAGCAGGTACTTGTAGATGAACGCGACGGCCGCGCTCGACAGCAGCAACGGCACGAAGTACAGCACCGCCAGGAAGGCCCGGAACCGGCCGAACCGGCCCACATAGACGCCCAGCAGCAGCGAGATCGGCGTCTGAATAGCCCAACTGCCAATCATCACCTGCACCGAAATGCGCACGGTCGTGCCGGTCACCGGATCGGACAAGACATCGGCCCAGTTGCCAAGGCCGTCCCACACCGGCGTTCCGAGACCCGACCACGTTGTGAGCGACAGCGCGAGCGTTCCTACCAGCGGTACCACGCCGAACACGCCGAACAAGGCCAGGGCAGGAGCGAGCAGCCACGGGCTTGGCCCCCGTCCCGCAGTGGGACGGGGGCTCATGGCGTTCTTTTCTGCCCGCACCGAGGTCACCTATTTGGCGACGATCGTCTTGTTCATCTCGTCGACGAACTGTTGCGGGGTGATCTCCAGCAAGAAGATGCGATCAAGCTGCGTGGTCAGAGCGGAACCCTGCTCGGCGCTCAGCGCCTGATCCCACGACATCTGGAAGTTCTTCGCGTTCTTTACCAAACCGAACGAGTACTGCGCGAACTTCATGTTGTCGCCAGTCAGCTTACTTTCCACCGACGTGACGGGCGGCAGCCCGTTACGGCCGAGAATCTCGGACGCCCACTGATCGTTCTCGACTTCTTCGGACAGGAACTGCACCGCAGTCGCCTTGTGCGCATCGGTCGCCTTCGAGTTGAGGGCCCAGTAGTTCGACGGGTTGCCCACGATGTCGCTCGGGTCGCCGACACCGCCGGCCACCGTCGGGAAGGTGCTGTAGCTCAAGCCGCCGCCGGACACGAAGTCGGGCGCTGCTTTGTTGATGTTGGCGTACGCCGACGCGAGCATAAGCAGCATGGCGGCCTTGTTCGTGTACAGAAGCGCATCCGCAGCGCCGGTTTCGTAGGCGAGCGACGAGAAGTTGGACGTGATGCCCTTGGCCTTGACTAGGTCCTGGATCATGCCGAGCGCCTTGAGGACGGCGGGGTCATTCCACGAGCCCGGCTGGTTGGCCGTGATCTTGTTGAACACGTCCGGCCCGCCGATCCGGTCGACGAGGTAGGCGATATACGGCAGATATGGCCACTTTGACTGGCCCGCCAGCGTCAGCGGGGCGATGTTCTTCCCGTTGAACGTCGTCACGAGCTTGTTGAGATCGTCCCATGTGGCCGGGGGCTGGGCACCCGCGTCGGAGAACACCGACGTGTTGTAGAAGAGCACGACCGGCTGCATGTTCGCGATCGGCACCCCGTACGTCTTGCCGTCGAATTGCACCGGCGTCAACGTTGCGGGCAGGTACTTCGTCAGCAGATCGGGGTAGGTGCTCAGGTACGAGTCAAGCGGATCGACGTAACCGGCGTCGATGAAGTCCTTGAGACCGCCACCGCCCCAGGTGAAGATCAAGTCGGGGCCCTGTCCCGCGCCCAGTGCGACGCGGATCTTCGCCTTGTAGTCGGCGTCGGGCATCAATTGCAGTTCAATCGGCTGGTCGGGGTGATTCTTGTTCCAGCGATCGACGCCCGCCTGGTACGAGTCCGACTGACCAGACTGGACTCCCCACACGATCGTGGCCGTGGCCGGCTCGCCTGCCGCCGGCGTTCCTGCGGAACCCGCGGTGGCGTCTTGCCCGCAGCCCGTCAGACCAGCGATCAGTGCGGCGGCGGCGACGGCGGCGATGGGCCGCATCCATCGGTTCATTACGAAGCCTTCTCTCTGTTCGACATTGAAACATTTCGGAGCAATTCCGAAAGGTAGCGATAGTGTTGCACCCGAAATCGCAGGACGTCAAGGTCTTGCCGCGCAGTTGCACGCGCGTCGCCACATCACCATGTGTCGAAATGTTTCGAAAACCCCGCGCATGCTTCACCGAAGGCGGTCGGTCGGCGCTAGCCTCCGAGGATCGTCGCGACGATCGAATCGTCACTGCCGCCCAGGCCGGCTGCCATCGCGGTGAGATAGAGCTGCCCGGCGGCCGTGGCCACCGGCGTCGCCACGCCGACCCTGCGCGCCAGGGCCGTCACAATGCCCATATCTTTGTTGATGATGTCCAGACGCGACCGCAGCGGCGGCTGGTCGCCCTTCAGTTGCTGCGCGATGCGCGGACCGCGGTCCGCGAGCATGAACGACGCCGCCGCGCCTTGGTTGAGCACGTCGATGAGCGGCTCCAATTCCAAGCCGAGCGCGTGCGCCAAGGCGAGCGCCTCGTTCGCGGCCGCCGTGTGCACGCCGGCGAGCAGTTGGTTGACCGCCTTCATGTTCTGTCCGTCGCCGACACAGTGGCCCGCGACGACCACCGTCGATCCGAGAGCCCGCAAGACGGCGTCCACCTTGGCGAGGGAGTTCTCGTCGCCACCCACCATGATGACCAGATCGCCGTTGCCCGCGCGGACCGCACCACCCGACACCGGTGCGTCCACCAGCGTCACGCTGCGGCCAGCCAGCTTGGTGGCGACCGCGCGTGCCGCATCCGCACCCACCGTGGACGTGAGGATCACCACCGTTCCCTCGGCCATGCCCTCCACCGCACCACCTGGCGCGAACAACGCCTCGTCGAGCTGATGCCCGTCACGCACCCCGATGACGACAACCCCTGCGCCGTGGCAGGCTTCGGCCGCCGTCGCGCAGGCAACGACCCCGGCCTCCCCGGCCAGTGCCACGCGCTCGTCACTGACGTCGAACCCACGCACATCCATCGTTGTCGCCAACCATGAGGCCATGGGCAACCCCATCGCCCCCAATCCGAGCACTGCCACCGTCGTCATGTCCGTCCCCTTCGTGAGTACCGATTGCCGCTGGTTCCGACAAACCCAGCCAACGAAAATTCCGCGTTCCACAAGACACGCGTGCGCGCACATTTCACCGTGCTGGCCAGCGCGTTCGGTAAACTGCAACCATGTCTACCGGGTTGCCGCCGACACACAGTGCGGAACCAGACCATCGAATCCCTCTGGCCCCCCAAGCCCTGTCGGCAGACGTGTACGAATTGCTCTTGGAAAAGCTGCTCGACCCCAGTTGCCCGCCCGGCTCGACGCTGAACATCGAGCGGCTCGCGGCAACCTGGAACGTATCGCCCACACCCGTCCGCGAGGCGTTGTCGCGGGCGGCCGCCACCGGCATGGTGACCCACCGGCAAAACTACGGCTACCGAGTCGCGCCAGTGCTGCCGCTGGACGAGTACCAGGCTCTCGTGGACGTTCGCGCCCTGATTGAGCCGTACTGCGCGGCCCGGGCAGCGGAGTTCATCTCCGACGCCCAGTTGGCCGATCTGGAGGGCTTCCAGGCACTGATGGAACAGGCTGCCACCGGCCCCACCACCATTGAGTACCGTCCATACCTGCGGGCCGACATCCGCTTCCACCGGAACATCGCCACCGCCGCCCGAAATCAGTTCGCCGTGTCTGCGTTCGACGGATGGAACATCCATTTCTTCCGGTTCCAGCGCTTCGGGGGCCGGTCGGTGGCCGACGCCGAGCAGTCGCACATCGAGCACCGTGCCATTCTCGCGGCGATTCGAAGTCACGACCCGGAAGCGGCCAAGGAAGCCATGGCCATCCACATCGAGGGAGTCCGTCATCGCAGCTAGTGGTCTGTCGCGCCCAATACTCTGGGTTCGCGTCGCCATCCGGCGCCCCTGGCGGCGTTGTCGATCGGTCGCTGGACCCCCAGTCCAGCTCCCTCCTCCGTCTTGCCAGCGACACCGCCTGGCACCGCTCATTCCCAGCATCTTAGGCGCGACAGACCACTAGGAGCATCAGTCGAGCGCCGAACGAAGAATCCCTTTGATGTACTCCCGGTTCATGGCGCTCACACCCAGCGAATCCGATCCATAGTGCTCGCACACGAACGGGCCGTGGAACCCCAGGGCCAAAGCCGCACGGATCTGAGCGCGGTAATTGATGATGCCCATCACCAGCGGCACGGGGAATGTCATGATGGCGCCCGTGGCGGGATCGACGTCGCGCAGGTAGTTCTTGATGTGCCAGAAGTTCGTCAATGGCAACACCTTGGCGAACATCGTCGGAATGTCTTCGATCTCGCGGTGCAGCCGGACGAAGTTACCCAGGTCGGGATTGAGCCCGCAGGCCGGGTGCCCGACGTCCTCGCAGAAGCGCACGGCCTCGTCCGCCGTGCCGATGTATGTGTCCTCGTACATCTCCAGGCTGATCTCAATGCCGACCTGCGCGGCATGCTCGGCCAACTCGCGAATGCGCGCGACCGCGAGGGAGCGGACTTCGGCGTCGTCGGGATCGTGGTACCCGTCGGCCAGCCAGAACCACAGCGCCTGTTGTTGCGCGGGCAAGAGATCTTGCATGAGCCCGACGTTGACGATCGTCGCACCCAACCGCGGCGCCCGCTCGATCAACACGTGCCCCATACGCAAGTAGTCGTCGCCACGTTTGGGATCGATGACGCTGCGCCTGGTCGAGGAGATCGACGGCACGCTCATGCCCGAGTCGTTCATCACTGAGACGAACTCGGCGAATCGGTCGTCCGTGAGTTCGCCGATCGACAGCCAGGCGTCGGTCGGGTCGACGAAGTCGAAACCCTCGTCCGCCACCTGTTTGAGTTGGCGTGCCCAGGAGTTCGCGGGCGCATCGACGTTGGGTGTGCCATCGGGGGCCACCGACCCGAACGGCAGCATGTTGCCTGCGATGGGCCATGTGTCGGCTGTGTACATCAGCGCCCTCCACTTCGTCGTGTACGCCCCGAAGCCGGCGGGAAACGGGACTCACTCCTGAGGCCATATCCTATAGGATATCGGGCGCGGTCAAAACGCCGGCCTCCAATACGAAGGCAGAATGCTCACCGGCTCACCGCCAGGATGCGACCCACTTCGTCAGCACCGGATCGGTCAGGCTCGGCACGACCAGGTCGCCGTCCAACTCGCCGATACTCGGAGACGGGACAGCCACCGTGAACAACCCCGCCGCAACCGCCGATGCGAGGCCGATCGGCGAATCCTCGAAGCCGACACTCTTCGACGGCGCAGCACCACAACGCTCGCAGGCGACCAGATAAGGGTCGGGAGCGGGTTTGGGGTACACAACGTCTTCGATGGACACGATGTTGTGAATGAGACCGTCAAGACCGGCGCCTTCGAGACAGGCGCTCACGATGTCGCGTGGAGAGTTGCTCGCGACAGCCATCGGGACGCCTGTCCGGGCGACCGCCCGAACCAGATGGTGCGCACCCGGCATCGCGACGACATTCGCCCTGATCAACTCCGTCACGCTGCCGAGCAACTCGTCGACGAGCGCGTCCCGGCATCCAGGTTCGTGGAAGACCTCCGTCAGGTAGTCGGCGACTTCCCAACTGCTCTTGCCCATGAGAGGGGCCCGCTGCTCGGTGGTCAGCACCAGGCCGCGACGCGCGAACATGTCAACCTCGGCCCGCTCCCACCACGGTTCCGAGTCGACGAGCAAGCCGTCACAGTCGAACACCACAGCGTCAGGCGGCGTCGGGAGGGTGGTCATCAGGCATCCCCTTCGCCATCGTCGGTTGAACTCGTCGGAGTCGACACCCCCGGAAAAACGGTGAGGTCGATTGATTCGACGGGCTTCGTGGTCTCGACAAGCTCAACCACCGGAACCCTAGTCTCCCACCACGCGGCCAATTCCGCCCGCGCCCGCGCGGCCCCCAGCGGACCTTCTTCAATACGGCGGTTCAGAAGATAGCGGTACGCCTCGCCGACCTCTCGCCCCGGGCCGATGCCGAGTAACTCCATGATCTCGTCGCCATTCAGGTCGGGACGCATGGCGTCCAGTTCCTCTTGGGCAGCCAGTTCGTCGATGCGCCACTCGAGTTGCTCGTACGCGGTACGCAGCTTGGCCGCCTTGGCAGCATTGCGCGTCGTGCAGTCGGAACGGGTGAGAATGTGCAACCGCTCGAGCTGGTCACCCGCGTCGCGGACGTAGCGACGCACCGCCGCGTCCGTCCAGTCTTGATCGCCATAGCCGTGAAACCGCAGGTGCAGTTCGATGAGCTTGGCGACGGCCTTCGTCTCTTCGGACGAGAACCGCAGCGCCCGCAGCCGCTTCGCGGCGAGCTTCGCGCCGGCCACGTCATGGTGATAGAAACTCACCTTGCCACCCGGCTCGAAACGACGCGTCGCGGGCTTGCCGATGTCGTGCAGCAATGCCGCCAACCGACCGACCAGGTCGGGCTGCCGACCACGTTCGGCCTCCAAAGCCATCGACTGCTCAAGGACCGTCAGCGTGTGTTCGTAGACGTCCTTGTGACGGCTGTGCTCATCGCGCTCCATACGGAGCGCGGGAAGCTCGGGCAGGACGATATCCGCGATTCCTGTCTCGACAAGCAGATTGAGACCCTCGCGGGGGTGTGCGCCGAGCAGCAACTTGGTCAGCTCATCGCGGATGCGTTCCGCCGAGACGATCTCCAGCCGGGACGCCATCTGCGTCATCGCCCGCACCACCTCCGCATCGGGTTGAAAACCCAACTGCGAGACGAACCGGGCCGCCCGCATCATGCGTAGCGGGTCATCGGAAAACGACAGCTCCGGTGCAGCCGGGGTGCGAATAAGGCGCAATTCCAGGTCGGCCGAGCCGCCGAACGGGTCGAGCAATCCGTCTTCGTCGTCGGCCGCCATTGAAACCGCCATCGCGTTGATGGTGAAGTCGCGACGGAGCAAGTCGCCGCCCAAGTGGTCGCCGAAAGCCACCTCTGGCTTGCGCGAGTCAGACGAGTACGCGTCGGCGCGGAACGTCGTAATTTCCACGAGCCAGGACAGGTCACCCTCGTCGACGCGCGCGGCAATGGTGCCAAATGCCCGGCCGACGTCCCACGTCTGCCGGGTGACGCCCCGCAGCAGCCGCTCAATCTCGTCCGGACGTGCGGAGGTCGTGAAATCGAGATCGTGACCGAGACGGCCCATGAGCGCGTCCCGAACCGAGCCGCCGACCAGATACAGCTCATGGCCAGCCGCCGCGAACGACTCCGCGAGCCGGGTGACCTTCGCGCTGACATGGCGCGCGTCATCCAGACGCTGACGTTGGACGGCGAGCAGTTCTGACATAAGCCATTAGCCTATCGGGCCCGGGTGCTGGTTTCGACGAGCTCAACCAGCGCTAATGTCCTCGCTCAGCGGTGTTCGTTTGAGTTTTCGCGTGGTGAGCGTCTCCCCACCTGGCCGTTTGTGCGACTTCCTCCCCGGGATCACGGCGTGAGCCCCGTACGATGGAACAGTGACGGCGAGGAGCGGACGACGAGCGCACTGGCTCGCGGGCGTCATGGCCCTCGTTGCCGGGTGCGCCACGCTGACCGGCGTCACACCGACCGCGCAGGCCGCAGACCCTCTCCAGGTGACCGTCGCCCTCACGTCCGTCCAGGCGAGCGGAACGAGGCCCACCGATGTGGTCACGCTGAAGGCGACCGTCACCAACACGGGTACCGTCGACGCGTTCGGCGTTCAGGCGCTGCTGTGGCGGTCCCGCGACCCGATCACCGACGCGGCAACGCTTCGCGCCACCCCCGCCAGTACGACGGGGTGGGGGTCGACATTGACGTCCTCGTCGGCCAACTACTCGCTGATCACTAACTCGACGACCGCGTTCAATCCCGGGGAATCCCGCACCGTCACGCTGCGGGGATCGCTCGCCGACCTGGGTTTCGACACCAGCGCCGCAGCCTATGCCGTGGGCATTCGCGTGCTCGGCACGCCCGACGCATCCAGCAACTACGTGACGATCGGCGACGCCCGCACCATTCTGGCGGTGCCGGGCGACAGCCCCGCGCCTGTCACACCCATCGTCGTGCTCGATGCGCCGCCGTCCAAGCTGGCCAACAATCTGTTCGCGGACGACTCGCTCGCCGACCAACTTCAGGGACGTCTCGGCGACCTGCTGACGGCTATCGAGACCGACAACCTGAACTACCTTGTCGACCCAGCGCTACTCGACGAAGTGGCCGACGCTGCCGACGGCTATTCCGTGCACACCACCCAGGGCGATGTCCCGGGAACCGGCCAGGCGGTCGCCGCCGCCTGGCTCGCGCGCTTCAATCGCCTACCGAGGCTGGACGGCGCTCGCACGCTGTTCGCCACCCCAGATCTCACCGCCAGCGAGACCGACGTCGTCGGACGCTCGGTCGCCGCAGCCGCGGCCGCCGGCATCGCGTCGGACCTGCCGCTCGTCGTGTTGCCACCCAAGGGGGTCGCGACGATTCCCCTGGTCAAGGCCGCATTCGCCGCGAACCCGACCGCCATCATCGCCACGAACCTCACGTCGGCCGGTGTCGTCAACGCCACCTCGCGCGCAACGGTGACGATCTCGGCCGTCGCGCTCTCCGGCCAGACCGACACCCCAACCGCCACCGATTTGATCGCCGAAGCCGTGCTCGGCACGGGCCAGGTGCGCTTGATCCAGGACGCCGACGGCGTGGCCCTTAACCGCGCCGCAACAACCTCATGGATGCGAACCGAGCCGCTCAGCGAGCTGCTGCGCCAGCCGCCCACGACCAAGGCCGCG
>Ga0123357_10006803_pt1 | contig 14040 bp, 8 predicted proteins | sample TergutEmb28metaG_FD_89873 | JGI IMG/M metagenome (GOLD analysis project Ga0123357, IMG submission 89873) | Embiratermes neotenicus P4 segment gut microbial communities from Petit-Saut dam, French Guiana - Emb289 P4 | ecosystem: Host-associated > Arthropoda: Insects > Digestive system > Gut ... | reverse complement strand
TGTATGTATGTATGTATGTATGTATGTATGTAAGTAAATACGGTCCTAACCCCCAGCCAGATCACTTCAGTATGCACGACGACATCCTACTTCTTTAACATTCATTCTAATATCATTCCCCCCATCAACACCTAGGCATTCAAAGTGGTCTATTACCTTCATGTCTTCAGATCAGAGTCACGTACCCTTGGGTGGCACACACAACGCACATACCTATACCTAATCGTCTATCGCTTCCTCTCCGGTCGCTTGCCGCATAACGTGGCCCATCATCCTACCGCCAACAAGTGACACGGAATAGCTGTCAGATAAAATAAGTAATACTTTTCGTTTCGTTAATAGTACAAATGACATGCAAAATTTCACTGCAGTAAATTCTAAACCATACGGTTCCGTTGAAGGATTAGGCACTGCCGCTTCGTATTACCGAGCTCAGTGGATCTAATGACAGAATGGCTGACCTCCGAAGATACAACGTTGACTTCGTAATGTTAAATACATTCGTCGATCACATTACTCTACTTCATTCGTACGTCTTGTCTTGTACTGTACAACACCTTCCTATACAGGACACACCATACCATGCCACAGGGACTTGATTCCCCTGGATCGAAAACGTCGACATTAGATTTCTGTATACACATTATGAACAATGGCGTGTGAATTTTTTTACCAAGAACGTTTTAGCATCGTAAGAGCCTTAGCACCCACGTTATTATAATTATATCTCCTACTTTTTATATTTTATATATTTTAACATTGTATATGTGAGACTGTTGTGTTGGTATTACATATTCCTTTGAAATTACATCTGCAGGAGGAATGAAATTCATTGCCGAAACATGTAGGTCGGTTCAGTTTTACGTATTGCGCATGATCTTATGTGCAAATGATGGTGTATGCCAATAATTGTTACATTTGTGTTCATGGATTATAACAATCTGATAAATTTGTGTTCACAGATTATAACAATCTGTTACATTTGTGTCCACAGATTATAACAATCCGTTACAATTGTGTCCACAGATAACAATCCGCAACATTTGTGTCCAAATATTATAACAATCTGCTACATTTTTGTTCACAGATTATAACAATCTGCTACATTTTTGTCCACAGATTATAACAGTCTACTACATTTATGACCACATATTGTGACACTCTGCTACAATTGTGTCCGCGGATTCTAATAATCTGCTAACTTGATGTTCACACATTCTCACCATTTGCTACACATTCGTGTTCACACACTCGGCTACGTACACTTTGTGTTCACATATTCTAACAATTCCGTACAAGTTCTTCTGTCCTTGAAATGTCACCCGGACCACCAGAAAAATCCGCCCATTTCCAGTTTATCTAATTACAATGAAGCAGTTTCAAATTCAGTACGTTCACACGGGCACAGCAACCTCGTCGCCGACCCGTTAACTAATTAAGTAGAGAGAAAAAAAAACAAGTAATATAATCATGACTGTTAGTGAATGCAGAAAACAGAATAAAAAGACTCGCTTGGGACTGAAAGTAAGAGCAGATATACGACCGCTCGCACAGAGGTTATGTATGTATAATAAGAAATCTGAAAGAAGCCATTACAGCTTAATGAAAAACGCGAATGAAAAAGAATTTTATACAGAAACTGCGCTTCATTATCCCACTTCCTTTAATTTATAGGGAAAGGAATACCTCGGCGTTATGAAGGTGTGTCTGTCCGTCCCTCGTAACTTTTGGATCAACACGCATGTTTCAGTGTTGAAGATGCGTGTCTTCTGGAGCGTTATAAGTGTCCATTGGTATACAGTCCTCTGACTGCTTGAGGCTGACGATGAAGCAATTATGGTCCTTCAGAATATCTGTGACTATTTACCAATCGACACGGCGTAACACCTCAAAAGACCCAAATCTTCAGCAATATCCCTGAGTACCTTAAGTCTCCACTAGAGACCACCTAAAATTTGTAATTTTTGACTTCCTAACATTAATAAGAACAAGGCGACAACGAAAAATTCTGATGTGGGAACGATATTAGTGCCACTTAATGTATAGCCCTGAATTTTCTGTTTATGCTGAGATACAAAAGCATATAAATTTGGATGATAAAAAGCGAAGAGAAGAGACCACAAGGAGGATACATAGGCGTCGATGGGAAACAATATTATAGTGGAGATATAAGAAAGCACTCACTATTTTTCGATTCCAAATCACAATTCCGACTTCAACAGGTTTTCTAATTATATACCTTTCATACTAAAACTGCTTCTACAAGTATAATAAGATGTACGTTAGCAAATGACAGTCATAGCCATGGTATGAAACAAGGAAGTTCAAGTCACAACCCTGGCGGTTAGGCTCGCATATCCGAATGCCGAAAGCGGGGTCCAACCCCAACGCATTTCATGTGGCTTTACACTGGGCACAGCGACAAAAGTTCCTCTCGGAGAATCTTATGTCTCTTCTCTTCGCCAATTATTTCTGCAAAACAACTCCATACACATGTATCACCACCCCACCGGCTATCGCCTGACAGGTGAAGCCAAGGAAAACTGTCACATGGATCGATCCCCTCCACACTTCCCTACAGCTGTTTTGTTTGGACCGGCAGCATATTTCCCTTCAGTATCTGCTGTTGGTAGTGACAACTATGTGGTAAAATTCGGAGGCGATCCTTGCTTTGGGACTGCTGTCTTTGGCCGGAGAGGGCCGGAAAGGTAAAGGAACGCGATGCAGTACATGGGGAAGCCTCGAGCGTCGCTGTCACCACCCACTTCCGTTGACTGGACTTAACGACAATTGCTGTGGGCCGCCTGACGTAAGTCAGCGGGGGTTGGACAGGAATGCACTGGAAAGCAAATGGGAAAGGCCACTATCACATCCATCCTTACCGTCACTGGGGCGGATTTCAGCGGCTTCACTGAACACGACAGCAATAAAGTTTACCTCTTGGGGGTATCAAATAACGTTTAATGGCTGACCGCTGACAATGGGGAGCTTAATTGGAGATAACAGACGAATCAAATCATGTTCTTTAGAAAATACTTTTTTGGGCACTCTTACTGAAGTCAGAAATGGATATACGATGGATGTGTTGCAGTTTACAGCAAGGGCAAGGTTCTCGGAATCTGTTTTTGTGGTTAATGTTTTGAGAATGAAATGAGTCAGATGTGTAGAGAAGTTTCAGGCGCCGTACACATACATACCGGCGCGACAAAGCGTCTGGGTGGAACTGTGCCAGCTGTGGGGACGCCTCTTGCTGGGGCTACTGTCACTGGCATCCTCTTCACTGCGCTGCTGCTGGCTCGACATCCGACCAATACAGTTGAGACTCCGATGATCCATGACCACAGCCTTTGGTGGGAGTTGAGCATCTACAGTCACTTCACGGCAGTTACACTGCGGTTTATAAACACACCGCACTTAGATTTGACCACATTGGGAAACATCACCGACTCACTTTGGTGAAGTTTGTTTCCTCTTCACAATATTATGAATTTAAACCCAGGTAACGTGAAACTTCCAATTTGCTGCAAGTCGCGAACATTTTCTTCTATCCTCGAAGGCAGAAAAATTTAAAGTAATGCATTTCGCTAAGGTTGACGGTAATGTAAATGGCTGCGACTTTCACTGTCACTCCCGGCCAACTTCGTAACAAGCACCTTAAAAGACAAACCGTCCGTAACTTCGGACACCCAGCAATTGAAACAGCATGACAAAATTACGGTTAACTCCATGACGATAACGTAGTTCACGGCTTATACTAACAAAATACCTATTGTTTCACATGTTCACAACCGAACTATCTTGTCACACTGGCGAGCATTCAGTTTTATCACAGCACTGTAGTTTCAAATACACGTAGAAACGTGCATTACCAGTATCATTACAGATAGAAAGCGATGGAAATCGACCAAATTACAGTTCTCGTCATGCAATACACCTCATCTCAACAGCAGGAAAATAAGAATTACCTAGACATGGAACATGATTCTCCATTATGGGACGAAAGAAGGACACATGGAGCCCTACAGACAGGAGCGTCCGATTGTCACAGTTCGCGCTCGCCAAAGAATTCACTGCAGGGACCTATGCATCAGCTTCAACAATAAGACTACCATAAGATGAGGAACAGGGAGATCACAGCATAAAATCATCCAAAGTTACAATCGTAGTGCCTTAACCCTTTAAAGACGAATGACAGACCGCTTTATTTAAAGGCTCAGTCCGTACCGCGCTGTAAACACTTCTCATCGCGGTTATAAAAACCAATCAGTTTATGGTGTAAGTGGCACAAGTCGCTGTTTGTTCTCAGATAAATACAAAGCACATAAATACAGTGTAGACAGAGCGTACAGTTGTTGAATGTTAAACCTGTTGGTGCATCACATAACCAGTAGGCTTTAAAAGGTTAAACACGCTTCATCTTCGCCGCGTGAGGTGAACAAAGGAGGCGCAACTGTTATTTGCTTGAGTGCAAAGTAAAGTAAAATATTTAAATACAGTTCGTACAGATCAGCTAATAGGATTGGCTGCGTGGCAAATTGCTGCGGAAATCGAATCTCTGCTCTGAGGTTGCTGTATCATTCCTAAAGTTCCCAAATACATCCACTTTGATGTTTAACGAACCATTAACTCTTTACAGCCTCGTGGTTATTTTATGTTTTTTTTTCTCCCCATGGCGCAACAGCCCCGAGTGGGCCAGGGCCTCTTCGCCATCAATGTTTCACGATGACACTCAAGACGCACCACACTCCGTAGAAATCCTCTGGGCAAGTGATCAGTCCGACGCAGAGACCTGAACCTGACAACACACAGCACTCACAACAGACAGGCATACATGCCCCCGACGACATTCGAACCCGCAATCCCAGCAAGCGAGAGGCCGCAGACCGACGCATTAGACCGCACGGCCACTGAGATCAACGGTTACTCTACGTACCACCAGTTTTAACATGCATAAATTCCACATTCGGCCGAGAGTGTATTTCTGTGTTTTGTATGGATCTCACGAAATGACCATAATTTCCCCATACAGCATTCACTTAATGGGTTTCATAACCGAGACACTGCATTGTTTACAAGTTGGTCCAACACTATGTACTTACTCACACTGCCAAGCCACACTTAAACAGTCAAGCTAAATTCCGACGTGTTTCGGTGTCGGCCACCACCATAATCAGGGAAGACAACAACGCAACCCAAAAAACACTGCTATTAGAAGGTGTCTACTTGTTATGCACACATCGCTATAATTCGCGTCCCCCCTTCAACACAGAACTGTTTATGTCACACCTCCCACGTATGTGCTGTGTGCTTTGGTCTATGATGTTGGCTGCCCTGATGATGGTTGTGGCCGCCATGGAAACATGTCAGGAATTTTGCTTGACTGTTTAATTATGTGCACAGTGTTGGACCAATTTGTAGAAAATAACATGACAGAAATGCACAGTACAAACACTGTAAAAATTCGAGAAATCGTATATTTACTGTGCGGTACGAACTGCATATTTTAACTGTAATCTAAGTTAGTTTTGGTCTCTAAGGGGTTGAACTACGTACGGGTTCTACATACACTGTACTAGGAAGCTGGCTAACTATGACAGCCCCACGCCTTCTACTTAGTCTACATGTACCTTACCGAAGGTAGAACCCTAACTTTGGTCAAGCACAACGTTCAGAGACCGCAGCATGATATGCACTGATAACTAACACCATCGTTCTTCAATGAAGCGCATATGGACAAGTGTTATAGCCTATGATTTAGCTCATATTAGAGTCCTGTCTTAATTTACATATCAGGTTTTCGAAATTAGACTTGAAAGTTCTGTACTTCCCTTCATAGAAGCAGAATTCCCAGCACTATTTTGGGCGACATAGGTTCACTCACATCAACGTTACAACCGCTTATCTGAAACAGAGCTCGCCGTCTAGAACGTAAAAATGTACGGACACCGACTACGCCTGACGGTAGGTTTAACTGCATTAATTACAATTCTAACTGCAGACGTTGGGCAAACATGTTTGCAATAACACAGAGCTGCATAACAATGTAGTCCATTAACAAAACTTATCTGACCTGACAATGCATAAACGATCTTTCTCACACGATATGTTACGCATCAACAACAACGTGCCTTTATTTGTATCAAGACCATCTAATAGTGGATCACAATGGCCGCTCGGATTGAGTTAGGGAATTTTTTGTACTTCTCAAACACTGGGATTGGACTTTCAAATTCCACTCAAGGAACAAATGAGTGTCTTCGGTTGTCCCGTCTACTAGTACACAAGGGTCTTACGACAGGCCCACCCCAAGTACAAGAAATTCTACCCAAAGTATACGAACAAGATTCATAAACCCGAAAGAAGGGAAGCCCTGCGCCTCAATGGCTTGCAGCACCACGGCCATACTCTTGTAACGAACAAAACGGTTCAGTTTCCGTCAACACTAAAGACACTACGGCAAGTTGACATTAGATCGACTGTGTAAGTAGCAGTTGCCCAAACCGACATATGAAGTCCTGTCACTGGATAAAAAGGGGATGGTTAGCTGAAACGCAAGCTAGCACTGCTACACTGTACCTTGATTCAGTTCCTGCTTGCACACTGTCTCGGCTAGTGGCTGTAGCTGTGTGCCTTTGTTGTTATACAGTGCTGTAGTCAAAATGCCTAACACATTTACAAATGAAGAATACGCCGACATGCATTTCGTAAACGGTTTCTGCAATGACAGCAGTAGAGCTGCTGTTGTAGAATACCGACCGTTGCCCAGAACGTAATATATTTGAAACCATGCACAGAATTCTGAGGGTGACTGGTTCCTTCCCATGTGAGAATGCAGACCGTGAACAGCAATGGCGCGCGGAAGACGATGGTCTGAATGCAGTGCAGCGAAGCCCAAGTACAAGTTCACGCAGAATTTCCAGAATGACTGGTGTAGCACAAACACAGGTATAGAGAATTTTGCATCATGGTGGTTTCTATCCACGTCACCTGTAAAGAGTACAACACCTTCTACTGGAAGATCAAGTCAACCGTGTAGGATTCTGCAAATAGAAACAAGCAGAGCTACAGATTCTGCCTGATATTCTGTTCACGGTGGAGGCACGATTTACCTGGGATGGTATAAAAAACACAAGGAATTCGCACTCTTGGGCACAGGAAAACTCACACCAGGTAACACAGTGTCATTTTCAACAGCGATTTTGAGTTCATGTGTGGCGTGGAGTATTAGGCAATAGCCTCATTGGACCGCACGTTTTCGAGGTACAGTTCACAGCTATATCTTACATAAATTTTCTGGAAAATGAATTACTTCTGTATTTAGAGGATGCGCCTCTTGCAAGACAAGGATGAATGTGGCTACATGACGGAGTACCTCCACATTTCGGCAGAGGTAACGGAATTTTTGAATCCATTAAGTTTCTTTCTGTGGAGTTGCATGCAGTCGACAGTGTATGACGGTGGTAAACCAGAAGGCAGGCATCAGCTAGCTGAGGCCATAAATGAAGCCGTCCTTGGTATCAGCAACGAACTGGGACGCATGCAGTGGCAACATTTAATAGCACAACGACTGGCAACATGCATACTCCGTGATAAGGGTATTTCGAACATGTGTTGTAATATCCTTGAGATTTACGTGTTGTTGTAAACGTCCAAAGTGGTGATAAAAAAGGCGAGTTAAAAAGAAAATTTTTATTCAGTAATAGTTTCAGCTAGTGAGTAACCTGGCAACGGCAACGAAACGGACTATAGTTTATTGGGCATTGTTTGATCCAAATGACCTGTAGGACACGCTCCCGAAGTTTGGCCATGACGTCGCGGAACACCTGAATATTTTATGGTGTCGAGGAGAGCAAAGATTACAGTGACATTCGCTTCATACAACAAGAAACCGATAATGAACACTCCAGATACACCACACATGATTAAGCTAATACATTTTAATGTCTACACAAACATAAGAAGCAGGACGAGTCAGACTTTAAACCGGATTTGGAAGACGTGTGATCCAGCATTTACCAACGCCAGCAAAATCTAGTGATAAACAGACGAAAATGAAGATGTGGGCAATGCTGTCTAAGATGTTGTTCAAAAGCAATCTGTGAAAACATCAAAACAGCCTATTTTCAATCAGCTGCAAGGAGAAGTCTTTCAGAGCTGACACGTTTTTAGTTTATCTCCCGACTTCCAAATACATACGTTTCATTACTGACGACTTTTGGGCATTTACCGGGACACACAATCTACTACCTGTACGTTTCCATGAAATAAGTTCGGAAGCCCTACCGCTTAATATTATTGATCGCGATGTGATGTACGAGAATACATATGCCTGAAGTGATAATTCAGGCGATGTTCAAAACCAGTGTGAAAAAAAAAAACCCCTTTACTTGTTTGAAGGAAGATAATTTTTACACCTGAAAAGCTTCTAAATCACTCTCATATCCGCTTTAGATCACACAAGGCAGAATACAGCCTACGTTCGAAAAGTTACTCTGCTCCGAGCTCCCTACACAATAGAGCCTTGAATGATTATGACATCATTTCCTCCCATTCACTCAACGCCAGGCTCTTTTCTTGAGTCTTGTACTAAACCTCAGCAGTCTCCAACTACACCAACAAACTCCCCACATAAAAAAAGAGAAATGCCTGTAGAGGCTTGGACAGTTCCTGAGGGTTCCAGGAGGTCGAGACTCCCAGAATTTCATGACAATCGGCACATGAAGGTGATAAGTCGTCAGCCCTAGGCACCGGCCGCCTTTCCCCCCAGGAATTTTCTTGGTACTCATTTCTGTTCGAGGCTGAGTCGACCCCAGGGCCATAGTGCTGCCGGAAGGATGAAAAATTCCAATGACACAATCGGGAATCGAACCAACGATATTACGGCTAGTAGCGTAGTGCTTCCATTTCTCTATACAGGTCTTCCCATGACTGGTATATCAGACAAATATATAACTCCTAAATGCCGTGCGGTCTAAGGCGTAGGTCTACGGCCGCTCGCCTGCTGGGATCGTGGGTTCGAATCCCGCTGGGGGCATGGATGTTTGTCTGTTGTGAGTGTTGTGTGTTGTCAGGTAGAAGTCTCTCCGACAAGCTAATCACTCGTCCAGGGGAGTCCTACTGACTGTGGTGCGTCGTTGTGTGTGATCTAGAAACCTCATGAATGAGGAGGTCATGGCCCGCGTTGGGCCGCAGCGCCACAAAATATATATATATATATATATATAACTTCTAAATATTTGCCACGCCACGGGAATTGTGCATTAGTAGGAATATTGGCCACTTGCCCGTTTCCAACCAACTGTTGGTGTATGTGACTAATCAAAGTAAATAAGACTTGCTTAAAAGTTTGGTCGTTTTGTTCCGTCAGCTATATGGTTAAGCAGTATTTGTTGTGCTTGCTACATACACTAGTCGTGGAAACGGTAAGACAATTATTCACACGGTCCCTTGTACAATGCACAATTATTTGAGTATCTGTCGAATACACCAGTCGTGGGGACGCGGGTTTATACAGACGGCAGCGACAGACCCGCATCACACGAGCATATCATCAGCTTACTACGGCATTCCTTGAACAAGGACTTCATGTGATTTCAAAATAATTTTACAGTACTTCCAAGACGGAATATGATTGCCATCACAATGTGGGCATTTTAACACAAAATTATTAAGTCCGACACTTTTTTAATTTGCTTCCCCAACGACAGACACACACACAATTACACTGCAAGGATGAGTTTATAAGAATAAACAGGACAGGAAATGTACGTATAACGTAAAAACTGAAAGCGTTCGCGTGACCACTGATGCCGTGGAACAGAAACAAGTATTAAATAATATGTGGTTGTGCATTCTTGCCGTAGTTATCCGGCATGCAACCCGCATTTTACCTGCGTCATATCATTTGTCGCCTGTTACCTGCCTGGCTCTACCATATTTTTCCACGTTATCTAAAAAAAGTCACGATTTTCTGAAGGAAAAAAAAAGGTTATTGAATACAAAACGCGTGTACTGATTTTCTCTACAACTTTTGTCTGAAACATTTCTCATTGTAAGAATCATTCAGTGGGATAATATAATAAATGTAGACAGGTCTTCATCAAAAGTACCTGTTATTGTTGAGAGATTTTCATGAAACTTGACTCTTCTTGACAAATATTAGAAAAATCCTCAAATACCAAATTTCATGAAAATCCGTGGGTACCGAGACGTTCCACGCGGGCGAACGGACGGTCGGACAAACAGATATGACGAACGAAGGTAATAGTTGCTTTTCGCAATTTTTTGCAGTCTGGTAAAAACTGTACCGTTTAAATTCCATTTTCCGCATAAACACTTCATCTACAGCCACGTTTGTACATGTAACTACTAACGGTAGACTTTTTAAATTATGCTATTGTCATTTGCGGATATGGCAAGAGGGGGAGAGAAAGAGAGAGAGAGAGGGGGGGAGAGAGAGAGAGAGAGAGAGGCTATTAAGACAGGCGGTACACCGCCCAGCGAAAGCAATAATCTGTGCTGTGCCTTGCTTATCAAAGAAATACACAATGAGCACATATTAACAAATCATTCCCAGTACGCTGTTCTAGGTTTACACGCATCAGCTGTCGGAGGAGGGGGAAGGGGGGGAAGGAGGGCGTAACACCGCATTTCAAAATCACAGTAATCTCGCCGTTAAACCAGGTAATACAAGACACTTGCACCACTTAATGGAATCAACAAGCACGTGGAAGAATTAAATATTTTACAAGTCAAACGTGTTCAAAACCTTGTAACAATACGACAAACTGAAAAGCACAACAGAAGTAGAACTGCACATAGATATACCGATGCGTGATGTGTAATGCTGGGCATACGTAACGGCTGAAGGGTGAGATTACTAGCACGAATGACCTACGGCTGAGGCCTTATGGATACACTGATAGCACGCAGCTATAGGGCGGAAACCTTTAGCTGACACAAAACTAACAAACTCGTCTTCAGCAGCTATGAATTACGAATTAGTCACTTTGTTACACACAGCCCGCCGCAGATGATTACACACCAATTAACGACAAAAGAGTCAGCTGTGCAAAGAACACCGTACGGAACTGGCTACCGGTAATGCTATAACGGTTCAACGCACACTGAACACTACCGACAACCGGCACATCTGCAACACTGAGCGTCTACTGTGCTCTTGGGTGTGCTGGTCTCCGTCGTAATCCACGACACAACGTCAGTCTAGTCGCGACGGCTCTCAGCCTACATGTACCGTCCGGGACGGCTAGGCCGACAGGCAACCGTCTCTTCGCGAGGCGCAGACTCCGCGAGACAGGGCATAGCAGACGGCCGACCTCGGCGCTCGAAGAAGAAGAAAAAAAGTAAATTTAGCTTACGCTGACCGAAACTTACTCATGCAGTAATACCAATGCTCATACTCTGGTGGTTGATAATGACATGCCTCCTCCCTGCTCGCTCATAAAGCCATGGACCTCTACCGCCTACCGACACGCCAAAATGATATTAACAAATCAGTTTATTAAAAAAAACTAATTACGCGAAGCAATTCTTTGAACATATTTTCTTAAAAGGGCCCGTAAAATTCGGTTCCTTAGCAAATACTTGCTGAATATCCGTGACGTTTCAAAAATTTAAACTGAGATTTACCATAAAAATATGACGAAGGATAAACAGGTGTAAGAAAATATGTTCACATCGAATATAATTTCGTAAAAGGACGACCTTGGAACATTCTGTACACAGCACTGATGCGATGTTCAGCGATTATACGTCTTCACAAATGAGGCAAGATTTTGGCGGCCACAATTTTACAGACCATCGCGAGGTGGAAATGGCTGAGAAGACACGGTGGCTAACGACACAAGACGCAAGCTGATAACAACGGGCAAAAGATGTGTTCATAACACGATACGACAAATGCCTCAGTTGTGGCGGGAATTTTGTGGAAAAGTAATGGAAAGACGGTACAATTAAAACGGAAACTCTTGTTACAGCTCAAAATAAATAACTCAAAATATATGTGCTGTAAACTTACTTTCTGAGTCTCGCCATTTATCTCCATCCAGAAAATTTATTTTGCTTCCATTTACTTTAAGACAGTAACTAACTTCATGCAGCACGGTCCTTCTTGAGAAGCTGACAGCCCCTCAGCTAGTCTAGCACATCCTCGCCTTGTATGAAAACCGAAGGTTCGTTACCGTGTTCATAGGAAACCGTCACCTGTCCCTATCCTGAGCCAGATCAATACTGTCCAGGCCCCGACACTATTTCTTGAAAATCCATCTTATTATCCTCCCGCCTTCCAAGTGGCCTCTTTACTTCGGCTTTCCCCACCAAATCCCTGTATGCTTCTCATAGCCCTTCCGTACGTGCTACATGCCCAGCCAATCCACATCTTCATCGTCCACTCGAACAATATTTGGTGACTGTAGAACGCGTAGCTCCTCACGCCATATCCTCCAGTCCCCTGCTTCCTCCGAAAATGACTTCGGTGTTCATTTCCTCCACTCACGCTGGTTATTATTTATTCTCAAAACCTTTTCGAGCACACGGAACCCTGTCGTATGATTCACGCCCTCAGAATCGGATTCCTTTACACTCGAACTGTTTTGATGATTTTAATGATTACGGAAATAAGGAAGATCAAGAGATTACAATCGGAAGCATTAGAAAGGAAGGAAGAAAGAAAGAAAGAAAGAAAGAAAACAAAAACAAAAAGACTGTTTCAATTCAATGTTCAATGGCGAAAGGGACATGGTGGTGGGTCTTGGAGGAATATCTGCCAACAAAAAGCCCGGCCTTGCAAGTTCCTTAGCTGCTCCTTCCCGTCCATGTCTCCAATTTTGTTTATATCGTAACCGCGTTTTAGCTGCGTAATGTTCACAGCACCGAACATAAACAATCACGAAGTGCCGACAGACTGAAAGACAGCAGTTCCGGGGAAGTTTTCAAAATATTTACAATATAAGCAAAACAATAATCATCTGAATATTTTTGTAATGCGGCCAGGTTCCTCGATAACGACATGTTACAAAAATTCGCCTACATGAACAGATGTTACTAACACTAAGAAAACGCTGAGCGTGGTGCAGTATTTTCACCCAGTCAGCAGATTTCAGCATTAACAGATCATTTCAACCCATACTATTACACTTGCTCCGGTGTTTATCGGTGACGTATCATTACAGCCATAAAATTCGAACACGATACAAAAATTATCCCCTGAGATCTGCGCTTATCTGCGATACTACGCAGCATAGAGTGGTAATTCCGTACCGACGTTTCGGGACAACCTATCGGTTGTTTCTTCAAGGACAAGCCCCTTGAAGATGGGACCGATGGGTTGCCCCAGAAACGTTAGTACGGAATTGCCACACTACGCTGCACAGTATTCCAGATGATGGCAGATCTCATCTACATCTCGGTGGGAGCCTGAAATCACGCAATTCCCTCTCCCCCTACCCTCTTTTTTTTGGGGGGGGGGGCACATTGATGTTGTTGCCACATATCTTTGCGTTATAGCACACATTATGTACAGTATTCAGTTCAAAAGAACTCCAGTCTGAAGATTAGTATGTAGAAAGCAGGTTTCATTTTACGGTTTGGAGCCTAAAAAATGAAATTTTCAGTGTGTCAATATGCATTGTTTCAGTACCCAAAATTTTATGTAAAAATGTTCAAATCCTATACAGTTGTTTCGGGTATAAGAACGTTCTGCAGCCGATGGTTTTCACAGTCACAGTAAGTTTGATTAAGGCTGAAAAATTCAATGATTCTTTTCCACAAAATTCCCCTAATCAAATTCCACTGTTATACAGGCAGCACACACCATTATCCATATATATGCCATCCAGGAGTAGTTTTCTATACTCACATAAACATTAAAGCATTACAGTAAGTCTATTTAATTCAAAATACTAAACTAAACTAAACTAAACTAAACTCCGTGGCTTTAGTCCGCGAGCGAACCATACCGACAGAGCGGCCGCCGCCGGTAGGCGAAGTTAGTGCCAACTTTTGCGGATAGAGGGGTGTCAC
>Ga0123357_10006802_pt1 | contig 14043 bp, 8 predicted proteins | sample TergutEmb28metaG_FD_89873 | JGI IMG/M metagenome (GOLD analysis project Ga0123357, IMG submission 89873) | Embiratermes neotenicus P4 segment gut microbial communities from Petit-Saut dam, French Guiana - Emb289 P4 | ecosystem: Host-associated > Arthropoda: Insects > Digestive system > Gut ... | reverse complement strand
GTTTCACTTTGCAATTCATATTCACGAACACAGTTTATTTCTGTTACTGACAGCTTATGGAACAGAAACATTTGGAAGCCTTTAGTTTGTATGTGTGACTGCATGGCAATGGAAATACTGGGAAATTAGCGAGACAGAGCCGACAAGCTGGCCGTGAGTTTGAGTTCCGTACTCAGTGTGATGTTCCGTGTACCAGCATTCTTACAGAGGTTCAAGGCTCACCGTGCAGATTTGTGATACGATCAAATTTGAAGATATTTATTTTCCATTTGGAAAAGAAGGAGTTCAGGGAATAACCTGCGATGCCCACACTTTCTTAAATTTCTGAATTCTTTGTTTGGGCAAAAATTCTTCATACGTCTAGGCGTCACACCAAGAGGGTGTAAAGGCGACCAAGTCAATATATTATACGAATTTTCGTTTTTGATTTTACACGAAGTTAACTGGTTGGATTTACAGACGGTTTTTCTCCAGGATAGTAATGTTGATTTATACACTTTAAAGAAGGATAAATATTCCTAATGGCACTCGTTAATTAGAAACACTGGGTGAGCCGATCCCGGTGGTTGCCCGTAGGTCTGCAGTCTCTCGCTTGCCGGGAATGCGGGTTCTAATACCCCGGCGAGTGAATTTTTGTGTATTGTTAATTATATGTGTTTTGCACATCGAGACCTCTGCGACAAGCCGATCTCTCGTACAGAGTGTTATGTGAAATGTGTGTGACCAGGTGTGACAATAACCCTCGACAAGTACAGTGAGTAAGGAGAAGAGGTTAGGCTGAAAGCTGTTTGCATACAATTACTGTTTTATATTGTTTATAACACAACAATTCTCAGCACGGTTGGACATATTCGTATGGTACAGTACCAGGTATACGTAAAGACACATAATTGTGAAGGTCCAGGACCGGAATAACGCCATGGATCACATGACTAACCCTTTGATACCCGGAAGAAGTTCATTGACCTTCCCATAAAAAAATATGCAAATAACCTAATTAATATACAAATGACGTAATTGATATACGAATGACCTAATTGTTATTCATACTTCCTTGATTGGTATGAAAATAATATAATTGTTCTTATGTTTATTGGACGTGCATCATCTTTATAGTTGCGTAAAGAGAAAAAACCAACTTGATGCCACTTATTTTATTATTTAATATTCATTCATTACTCAACATGTTTCGGCCGTTAATACGACCATCTTATGGAGTCTGCGACTAACTGGTTTTTATTTCATGGGTGGTATCTGGTTTGGTGTGTGTTGGCGTTCCGATTCAGTGTGGCTATGGCGGTGTGGTGTCTATATGAGTAGTGCTTCAGACTGCATATAGACACCACACCGCCATAGCCACACTTAATCGGAACGCCAACACACCCCAAACCAGATACCACCCATGAAATAATAACCAGTTAGACGCAGACTCCTGAAGATGGTCTTATTAACGGCCGAAACCTGTTGAGTAATGAATGAATATTAAATAATAAAATAAGTGGCATCAAGTTGGTTTTTTCTCTTTACGCAACTAATATAAATGTTGTTTAAACGTATTTGTTTGATATGCAATAGACGTAATTATTATGCAAATTACCATAGTCCTAGACAGCTTAGAGCCTGTAAACTTTTTTTTGATCGGCAGACAGCGTGACAACTGTTTGGCCGACATATTGGATGGATGCAATTTTCCAATATGGCGGACGCTCGCAATTTCTAATTGTTTAAACTTTGAATTCCGCCATTTTACTATATAGCAGCTACAGCGCTCTTTTATATAACATAATATGTTAAAATATGGAGGCAATTTTTAAATATGAACTATATTTAAAATTCACCATTTTCAAATTATAACTTTACTTTAAATATCGCAATTTTAAATTATATTTAACCTTTACAATATGACGGCTAAAGCACTGATTTAAATTTATGTGACTTGTTTAAGACTTTGTTATTCTTGAGAAAGTGGTGGCTGGGCGGTACAATTCCAGATGTACAATTGGAAGACTGTAGGTTCGAATCCTACCTCCTGGACTATGTCCTTTTTACAAAGGATACTGGATTTGGGTAATAAATACATACACTTTTCTATTTACAATTATATAAAATTTATTAATACAGTTAAAAATACAATTTTATTAATAGATTTGCACATGCAATACATGCAATAGAAGTCATTGACATTAAAAATACCGTTTTTCCGCGAAAATATAAAAGTGCGGAAAATTTTGAATTACCTTCGTTCATAGAATGTAGGATATTAAAATAAAAAAATCAATTTTAATACGCATAAAAATCAAATTATCCACACACATATAAACATTTATATTTAACAAGACTGGTTTTCTATGTTAGTTTATCCCACAATGTATCGAAATCAATGCCATTTTAGTTGGAGTTGTACAGAAGCACTTTGATTCAACACAATTATTTCGCCCATCCACCAGTTCGTCTCGCGGTCTACAAAATTTGATCCGTTGTCTCTCTATGCAATCATTCGCTAAATACATTAAATGTGACCAATATTTTTGCTTAGAAACACTTCAGTGTTCTCACTCTTAATGCGTATATAACGTCCATAAAACATTGAAAGAGTATGACACGCGTCACCAAGATCGTGCATTTCATTCTTCAATATATTACTCTTGAATGTCACCAGAATGAACCACACTAGGTCATTCAACACCACATGGCCTAATAAAGTTCCAGTCTTTACCTGTGGTTTGAGGTCGTCATTCAGGTACATGGAGGCGTATTTTGTCTCTTGCTTGTTGAAGAAGAATGTACGGCGAAACACCCCCTGAGTAGGCCGAGTAGAACACTTTGCATTCTGCCGACAAAGAATGTAAATTTTAGCCACTCTGTTAATGAATAGGCTGTTCGCAATACACAAATATGTCTGGACTTGTTGTGACATGCAAACGTTCAGCTGATGCCTGGTAGATTTATGTCGACGGGCGGAGAGTATCCTCGCTGGGTGATATCAATAACTGTACGGTCCATAAGATAACTAATAAATTTTGTTTTCTACGGCCTGAAGCAATAGATTGCAACGGAAGATAATGCATCGCGATGCAGCACAGTCTCCAGCTCTGAATATAGTACAACGCCATCATTCCAATTACACCCTTGGTCAATAGCCTGATTCTTTCAGGCATTACACGATGGTAATTCTTCCCAGCTGTACGGTCTCTTGAAGACATATGAAACACTGTTACTATGGGAGTCGACAGCAGTCAACTCCTTGGCCACGAGTTTACAATTTCGCCCTTCCCAGAACTTGAAGTCAATCAGTAAGAGAGACATTGCAGACTGATAATCGTGAGTGAACTTACATTTATTTAGATCTGCGTCTTGCACGAATGCTGGTGCTGCTGCTCCAACTAACCGCAAATGGGGCACTCACGAAACTGAGCGCGGAACATGCGCACGGCTTTTTATCGTTGCAGGTGTATCGAGCCGGTACAAACATGATCAAGAATGACGTCATGGATTGTCCCAGGCACTGCTTAGGGCGTAGATGCAGCAGTAGTGACCGCAGACATTCGAAGCGAATCCCTGTAATCTCTGGTGGTCCAATTTCAAAGTGACTGAGTGGCGTTGCAGGAATGCAATGATTTCGAGCGTGTAGGGTGGCAAACCGTACGAATGAAACTATTCAGCGTACCCAGAGTCTGAAATACAAACAGCTACCCAATACGAACCGGGCATGTAATATTTGTCGAGGTTGATGACAATTATTGAGGGCTTTATAAGAGCCGATGGTAAGAGATCAATTGAATAAACGCCTTGAAAATACTTTATAAGTTTAGTTAAAACTTTTTTGATCTGAATGGTATTCATTCTACAGTGACGTTTCTAGAGTTGTCGGTTTCGATTTGTCCAGGAAATTCAACATACAAAATGCAAGTGACGGTTTCTGGTAGCCATTTTTTGAACCGTGTCTCAATGGGCACATTTCCCTGACGTGGCAAATTATATGCTCTTCGTATGCCCTCCGTCTGGTGTAAGGTCAAAGCATAATATGTAGAAACTCTTGGTGAACATTTCTAAGGTATTCATGTGAGCACGGTCATCGTGATGAATGCCAGTACTTGAAAAGAGTGTGTCGTCAGCCCTGGCAGCCGCAAAGGGTGAAGAGCAATCCATACTGTGTGGCTCGGGAGAGTGCTGTACTCCGTTTGTTTACTTACAACAGATATTTGAATTATCATAATGATAAAAGTAGAATGGATTTGTACTAGTAAAACCAACGAATAAAGCGTTTTTAAACAATGCCATGAGAATCGTTTCCGGAATCAGTCCAAGGAATGCATTATCGATAGAGACATGCTGGGTCCCAGAACACGCAGTAAAAATTTTAATCTGAGTATTGTAACAGGAAAATGAGCTATGCCTTTCAATCCCAAAACATTGGCGTGAGCAACAAGAAGAGGGGCTTCCATTGAACCTGTGTGATAAAAAGAGTAGCGTCTAAAATCTTGATACGCTTTTTGTTGTCGTCTGAAAGAGCCAAAATATAAAAAACTTCTGGATCACGTGTAATTTCTAACACGGGTAACCTGTTCCCTGTTAATCTAACTGCGGGCGGAAACAACTTGTTATAAGTTGTTAGTTCACTTCGTAACTCCTAGGGTAGTGCTGCCATATATTCTAAAATCTTGTTCTATTATTGACAACTAATTCGTTCTAAGTTCTCCGTGTGATTTATCGGGGTTTCAAGGATGTTGTAGAGCCATACAAATAATTCAATTCAATTTGAAATGTTTATTCTATAATAATAATTCTAATAAATAAATAAATATCCAAAATAGCAATTTAGTTCATATACAAATTTATTCAATTTAATCAGTTAAAATAATTGTCTCACATCGTATATATGTATTTACTGGCGATGTAATTTGGAATTTTGAACACAATAAAATTAGCTAAATAGTAACCAAATTTGCTCAGCTCAAGATTTATAAAATATCCAAACCAGTCAACACAACTCACCCTGTATAAACAGACGATAGCTACAGTATAACCACATCCCAATCTCTGCTTGGCACCAGTTCAATACAGTATGCACAATATAAAGTTTCTTCAACGTGGAGGTACGTAGCAACCAGCAGCAATCAAGTCGGCGAGTAATTTTCATTAAACTTGTTATTTCAATTGAGCGAGGGCCAGTTTCCTTGCATCAAGAGTATATATTTAGAGGTGAACTGATGTGTCATATATTCTTAAAAGTTTAATAAACTATCTATACGTCAGTATAGACTCTAACATATGGAGTAACGAACTGACAAAACGCGGAGCTCAGTCATTTTCAGGAGTACAGTGAACTGCCTTCTCTGCGCTGACTTTGCAAGAGTGAAGCTAGCGGCGAAGTTTCGGGTGACTTTCATAAAACTAAATCCAACATCTGTGTAGTAAATGAAACTCAAATTTGACATAACCTACACACTTATAAGCTTAATGTTCATATCTACGCCACTAATTAGCATTTTATCAGAAGTGAAGAAGTCAGCGTGTAGTCTTCCATATATTTCCAGAAAACATTGTCTCTTGTCTACTCTGACAGAATAGCTTGACTTTCACTTTGAGAGTCAAAAGATTCTGGAAACATTTATCACTGCGAAACCACCTGTTGCGTTTAGCACAATAGTTTGGCCGATTTTCCGTACAGGGTGGTGTAGCTGTAAATATATAGCACGCTCTATCACACTTGTGTAAAATGTCGCATAATGTTCCACACGCGTTACATATATGCTTCTTGGTCCTAGCAGCTTTAAGATAGTCACATTGTAGTGCCCAGCATCATAAGGAGTTACAATTTCTTGTTTGGAAGGGAATTTCCATTGAAAATAACCCTATCACTGCTTAAACCTTTGTACGTGCCTGCTCTGGTACAGGGGAACATAAATTTGAATAGAAAATTAATCTACTCACAATAAATGGCGGTCAACGCAAATTTTTATATACTCTAAAGCTCGAAATTAAAATTTTGACACAACTGGTTAAATGGTTATAAAGTTACAATGAATGATTACACTGGTTACACACTTTAATATACTCTTGTAGTTGCACATTACACTAACAATACTGTTATTCGCGTCGAAGTGACGAAGTCCTTGTACTGACTTGTACTGACACTGACAAATGCACTTTCTTGTATGTTAAAATTACTCTTTGTAGACAACATCATTGGCACCGGTGGTAACACTATTTGAATTGCCCTTACACAAAAACCACTGTGGCGTTTAACAAACCCACTAGCTATTAACGTGTCGAAGTGGAGTAGTAATGCAACACGCTGTCACTGACACAGTCACTTAAAATATTAACTTGATGTGTTGAAGTGAAAACATAACCAGTAGGTGGGTATAGACCCGTTTAAATTGCAAAAACTGGGGATGTGTTTGCAAACGAATACCTTCGGAGACAAAAGAATACAAAAAATGAAGGCATTCTGTGCCTTAATGCGCATAAAGAAAAATATGTAGCTGCTGGTGCAGCGAACACGTCTGGACTCTGTGGTCGTGTGTTTTAATATAACACTAGTCCGTTGACATGTGATTAAGTGTGAAACAGGGATTCTACTCTATGTGATTGAAATTACACTTACATAAGATGGCTTCCTTTGTTTTGAAGAGCCATGCCCGTCACATGTGTGATCAGTGTGGAGTAGGGTCTCTATCTATCTATTAGCAACTTGGCGTCAGATTTAGAGAAAGAAAGGGGTGAGTAGTGACGCTTAGTGGAAATTTCCCTACAGATCTGATTGGCTGATAATTCTTACTGAAGCAGTTATTAGCTGTTGCTATTACACGTTCGAATCCAGATGCCCTGCTCTCAATATATAGTTAGAAGAAACTTAATGTATCCTGCTAACTGATAATTAATGAAGGAACAAAATTTATTCCTGGGGTGAACAACTTTATACACAACAATTTTGTAGTCCGAAAGATAATTTTGAAAACCTTCAAGTTTTTAAGGCCCCGCTATTGCCGAAATCAACACCGGAAGAGCTTGAAAGATCTTCAAAAGGATGCGGCAATCATCTACCTTTCTTATATGAAGCGTACTTAGGGTCACAATTTAAGGTAGACATGGCTAAAATTAATGCATGAGCTAAACACAAGAATGCTGCCTTCACAATAACAATACTCCTTTTTATTGCACTCATCACATCTAATAACCGCCCTCTTCTTCTGAGACCTTTTGCAGTTACCAACAAGCATCCTGACATGGTCCAAATGTACTTCGTGACGGTCGCTCAAGCCGAACCTCGCATTAATCTGGACAAATTTCCAAAGATGCTCCAGACCACATCGGGTTTAATCTGGTCACGGCTTCGGAACCTAATGCCCACCACCTTATTTTGGACATTCTCAGTGTTCCGAATTCTTACGTCCCATCAAATCTCTATCACGCACATCAGCAACTAAGTAATTAGTTAATGCTGTAATGCGTTTCTTCAAATAAACCGTAGGTTCTTGCTCTTCACCAGGGGACCTAACGTGATCAACAAACTACTCCCGGGTGCTTTAAATTTTGGAAAATGTTTGGTCGTCTCTTACAAAATAAAAAGTGTAGCTTTCTCTTATTCCCAACACAGGGCCGTTTCTGCCAGAGGATACTCCCTCCGACTCAGGCTTCTGCCTGCCGACAGAGTGAACTTGAATAGTGGGTATAGATCTCTCACTGCTAAAAACAGTTTCTTTGTCATTATTATGTTTTGAACATTAACTATAGCACTTATTCAAAACCTGTTGCAAATTTTTATACCAACCAGTTGTAGCTGTTAACTATTAGTTACGTTGTAACTTTTGACAATTGCAGCTATGGTAGGCTAGTACAGTTGTAGCGGTTGGCGTGTTGGTACTGTTGACAGTTACTTTGGCTGTAGCAAGTAGCTCTTGCTGCAAGTGAATATGTCGCCTGTAGATGTAATTGCTGATGGTAGACTTCTATTGTATCTGTCAACTGTAGTTTTAGCTATGGCAATATGTGGCAATTCTCAACTCGTAGCACTTCTATTGGCACTAAAGGCACAAAGAAAAAAATACGCCTCCCGTTCAAGCACCCCAATTAATACTCAGTGCCCCTAGGCAAGTTGCTACCTGTTTAAGTAATTAGTTGTACACGAACGTGTTTCTCGGATATCACGTAATAGATTTTATTACCTGTCGCAATCTTGAAAGAATTAGTCAAAAACCTTTTAACACTGGAAGTCTAATAGAAGTGGGAAAACTTTTCGTTATATTTAAGACCACCCACACAATTGAATAAGTCATAAACATTTTGGCACCTGAAGATTAATGGAAGGGGAAGAAACGTTTAGTTATATATAAGGCCACCCACACGCTTTGATGAGTGTCAGTATCTCTCGCGCCCTCCAGCCCTGTGCACGTACATTAATTCCACTGCTAGTCTGGTTTATATTCCACCAAGGCCGCCACCAAAACAACAGTCTATCGGCAAAGACCTACAGCACTTAAATATGAAGAGCGAAGCTGATCGTCGTCAAAAATTTGAAAGATGATAGGTAGCTTTCATGGATAACAATAACCTGGCCGCAGTAGAATTTTTATAACAAACTTGAGTGATGTAGTTTGTTGTGCATTTTGTGGAGCGCAAGAAAGCCACTCGGAAGAAGACGATCCATTCAAAGACCATCAGCGCTGCAGTTCGTCTTGTGTGTTCATTAGGGGCTCTTTTGACGGGAACATTCCGATTGTTCCTACCGGACCGCCTACCGCATCACCTGAACAACCTACAAGAAGGCGCAATGTGTGCGGGACTTATTTTGAGTAAAGAAAAAATTCGAGGGCAGAACGCAGTAAGTATACTTGTTTGTATTTCTTCTTTTGTTATGTTTACATATTTTACAAACCCCACACTAATTTTCAATGTTATTTTATAGCTACAATTCCCAGAATGGTTAAGCATGTTATAAGACATCACAGCTGTACACAATGCGACGGCTCCTTCTGCCCTCATTTTGGAGGAAATGTAGCTCGAATGCAGTTTTGTAACACGAAGCCCCCTCCACAAAACATTCTGCTAATAGCCTGAGCGAAGCCGGCTTCTTCCATATCGGTAAATATTTTAAAATAAGAATGTGTTTATTTCATGTAAAAAAGATATCCTCAAAAGTATCAGAATGATGTAATATTTTTCTCTGTTACAGGAAACAAGGATCTTATTTCGTGCTTTCACTGTGGCCTCACAATTACCGACAGGGATTAAATGGGTTGTCCTTGTCAACAACATTCGAGATTATCGCGAAAATGCATTTATTTTCAGCATACAAAGAAACACTGTTTTAAACAACACTGAAAATCCCTGAGTGCTTATTCCCTTTTTACAAGGAGTGGTGGATGTGCTAAAAGTTAGGTGTTAGCGCTCAGCACTTCCGTAGGTAAACACCGGAAATTGAGGCGCTGCCGTGTCTGGAGACAATCCTTTATTCAATTTTTTCAACTAGAATAAATAACACCAATTTATGTCTGAAACTTTTCTGCCAAATAGTTAAGTTAAACATTAACAAATGCTACTGTCCTGCAGTTTCTGCTCCAACGAGTCGCCATAAGGTACTTTCTTACCTGCGTTGAAAACCCCGAACTATGCTCTGCAAAGTGCAATCTGTCTCTAGCGGTAAGGGAATCTCTCTGCTACCTGGTGAGCGGAAGCGTTCTGGCGCCTGCCTGTCTCGCTAGCTTCAGCGCTGCATATACCTCAGGTAAAATCGGCTGCCTCTTTTCTTACGTGTCTCGTCAGCGCTAACTTGTTTTCACTCGCATAAATTTTAGTTTGTTTTTAAACTTTATTCTTAGCTCTAATAAGCAAAAGGTGAAGTCGAGTCGTAATACCTTCTACCTGTCCCTCGATTGCAATCTCGAGCTATGACCGAAGGCAAGGCTACTACCTGTACATCCGGCCTGGCTCGGTAATATGTTAAGCGCCAGAGTGTCCTGGGAATGTAGCTGGGTCCCTTGTTCTTCTAACAGGTTCGTAACTTCGTGTTTGCATACAAATACATTTCGCGTAAGCCGTACAAAACAATTTAAAGTAGTCTTTTTGCAAAAAAATCGTACACAGTGTTTTCACAGGGTCGTAAATTATTTTAGGGCGTTGCAATGTAATTATGAGCTAATTTGATATCTAGTTATCAGTAGTAAGTTATTATAGACATTGTTATGACGTGCCGTTTATGAGCGCGTAAATTATGTTCCCGCGTCTTTCAATGTAATTTTCTGCTTTCATATACACGTAAAATATTACAACGCGTGTTTCAATGTAATTATAAACTAATTTTATTTATACTTATTAGTAGTAAATTATTACACGCAGTGTTTTATATGATTTTAATGTCGCGTAATTATTTCACCATGTGTTTTAATGTACTAAGATACATGAAAAATGGTCGTATTAATTGCAAATTTCGTAAATTAGTTACGTAAAAAGAATCGTGTGTCAGCTAAGATAATTAAAAACAGCTGTGTCCCGCGCGGCGTTTGCTTACAGCCCTACATGTTAGTTGGCCTGGGTAGCACAAAACTTCCCCCACTACCGCGTTCAGTAACCGGCCTACCTGTTTGTAAGAATAAACCTTGTCTAGGCTATAATCTATGTCAAGAACGTAAAATTAAACACCCCTTTCTACATACATTGTCCCATACTTGCTAACTAATTTAACTGTACTACAGCAAATGTATTTTAATAAATAACCGATTTTTCTAATTGTAAATTGAGTGCCTTTATTTATTATCCTTATTACAATAACATGAATATTCATAGGGTGGGATCGTTTTAGGAGGCATCGTGAGGGTACCTAATCCGTCCATTAAAAAGGGTTTCGAACATAGAAATAATAAATTTAAAAAGAGCGCTTGACCGACATATTGAAAAAGGCGCTGTTAAATGTTATAATTTTAAATGTTAAACTTTGTAGTTACTTTATAATTTTAAAAAGCGCCGTACCTTCCATAATGTAAAAAGGGATGTTATAATTTAAAACGGCGGACATTTAAAGTTAGGTTACATGTAAAGAGAGCGCGGTAGCAGCTATATTGTACAATGGCGGGTTTCAAAAAATTAAACTTTTTAAAAATTACGCGTGTCCGCTATATTGCAAAATGGCGCCCTTCCAAGATGGCGGCCAAACAGATGGCATGCTGTCTGCTAGTCAAAACAAAAGGATTACATTCTCGAAGCTGTCTAGGACTAAAGTAATTTTATAATAATTAGAACAATTGCATACCGCTCAAGGACTTATAAATATCAAAGAGTTAATTTTCATATCAAACAATGACTTATGAATAGCAGTTAGGAAATTAGCATATTAACTTCATCATATGCTTTTTAAGTTGGACGCATGAGGAGCTGTTATTTAATTTTCATATAAAATAGCCAATTTGCATATTAAGTAGGGTTGTGGAATGACATTGACCTACTTCCGGGTATCAAAGTGTTAGTCACTTGACCCGTGACGTCATTTGCGACCTGTACCAACTGCCTTACTGCTCTGGTGTGTGCAGAAACAGAGATTTATTTCAAAGATTCTGTATCGAAGAAAGAAAATACAAAAAGTTTTGAATAACACTTCATGTTTCCTTTTAGGCGGAGAGAGATGTAGAAGAACTTTTAAAAAGAGTAAAGGACGAGAAGAGAGCTCTGGCAAACGAAATGGGTTCGAGTGAGCCATATTGGTGGAAATGGAAACAATATTTGAAACCGCACGTATACAAGCCATTCATTATCATACACGTTTTCAACCTTACGCATATTGTGTGTCAGACGAATTTCATGGTATTCCAGGATTTTGATATCATCCTAGGCTCGGTGGAAGACGGCATGTTGGGCTTCGGATTTGTTGCTGAATTAATATTAATTGTAAAGCTTGTATTTATTGTTACCACTTGTGTAATTTTATTTCGGGCTGGACGTCGAATTGTATGTGTATTTTCAGGTCTTGTTTCAGGTATTGCGGCAGTTATTATTGGTACATTTGTTTATATGCAGACGATTCACAAATCTGTAATAATTGGCCTGCTTCTTATATACGTGGCTTTCAATACATGCGGATATTTTGTGATGGCACAAACAATGATTGGAGAAATATTGCCATCTAATATTAGGTGTGTTGCTGGGGCTTATATTTTCACCACTTATTACATGGCTAACTTATTTGAAATTAAGTACTTCTATAAAATTGACAATGCAGTTGGTACCCACGGTCATTTCTGGATATTTGGTGTGTCTTCGTTGCTCTGTTCACTGTTTCTGTACCTGATGTTACCCGTAACAAAAGGGCGCTTTCTTGAGCAAATAGAAGAATATTTCCTACAACCAAATGTTTTATGGCTCACAAGAAAAAATGTCAGAATATCAGGAACACAAACATATAAGAACTCGTGTGGTATACAAACATCATACCTTGACAAGTGAGAAATTCAAGTTAATATTGTACAAACTCCGTGAAATTCCACATTGAATTTGAATGAAATAATTATGTCATTCGAATAAAAAATGAGACAGTCATATTTGTTAATATTCTACATAAACAATTATAAATCAGCCAAATAAAGTGCACGTACAGACATTCATTACTAAAATGACCAAGTGTCATCATCAAGGTATAACTAAGGGGTAATTGGGCTACTTGTGGATCCATTCCTGTCTCACACTTTCAACTGCCTTTTCAGTGATTTTCATTGAATTCCTCTGCTTGTTGGCATGCTAAATTTTATATCCTGCGTAATTTTTCACGGGGCATTGTTTTGATGTCAGACTAAATTTGATTGTAATTGGACATTTTAAATGCTGACTAATACACGGAAATTGTGGAATACAGAATTCACTCAAGTCAGTATGTTGTATTGCTATTATTATTTTACATTATTATTACCTCCAATATGTTTGGGGATTTTGTTGACAACCAACAGGGAAAAACACAAGTAATATATAAAAATATGTATTCGGGGACGCAGTTCGTGCGTGTATGGAATACAGCAGGAAGTTAAATATTTACAGTTTGTATAATATCAAAGTGTTTTTAACAAATGATGCGCAGTTGCAATGTCTAAATCAATTTTAAAACTTACCAAAATTGATATTAAACTGTTCCAGCTTGTTTTTGTGTAATGACCATCATCAGGGAGAGCAGTATTTGTTCTTTCTAAAGTTAAATATGTTAAAATAATAAATTAAAATATATCGATGTGGTTATTTCGGTAGTGTGGCTGCATGTGTTATTCCATCTGCAAAGGAAAACATTTTGTCAAGTATTGTAAATTTATTAATTTGGAAACAAAATGAATGGTATCGAAAGAGAGTGGACTTACCCTTATTAGAGTAGGTATGTTACACATTTCGGAACCAGATTTAGTTACGGAATGTGTAGCTGGCCACGTGACGTGAGAGCCAGTTTTCATAAGGTTTATGTAATTGACTTTATGTTCTTCGATCAACATTTTACGTTGGTGATAGGCTTGTATGTAGAGAGCTTCCTAACAATTCATTCTTTTACCTTCTTGCATGGTTTTAATAATTCCAGTGTCTCCTCTGCAGTGCCTTATTCATGTCTGTTGTTGAATATGTGCAATGCACACGCTGAAATCTGGTTATTGGTTCTCATGAATCGTGTGTGATTTCTTTATCTCTTGTACCTATTGATATTCCCGATTGTCCTACATATGAACAGTTGCAAATGTTGCATTTGAGTTTGTATTTCTCACTGAAAATTATGCTGTTCTTATCTATTTTTTCAGTGAGAAGTTTATGTATAGTGTTTTGGCACTTAGAGCTATATTTAATTTAGAGCGTTTCAAGAAATTAGTTATTTTTCATATTAGTGGACAGTGATATGAGAATATTACCCACATTTTGAATATGTGTAGCTGTATATATAAATGGCCAACTACTTGCAAATTTATTATATTTTTTATATATCACATATAGTTTTCACATATAATATTTTAAAATCATATAATATTTGGTTAAAATTCACTCCTACATGTTTCGGTCGTATACGACCATCTTCAGGGAGTACTT
>Ga0123357_10006801_pt1 | contig 14044 bp, 4 predicted proteins | sample TergutEmb28metaG_FD_89873 | JGI IMG/M metagenome (GOLD analysis project Ga0123357, IMG submission 89873) | Embiratermes neotenicus P4 segment gut microbial communities from Petit-Saut dam, French Guiana - Emb289 P4 | ecosystem: Host-associated > Arthropoda: Insects > Digestive system > Gut ... | reverse complement strand
TCAATTTTAGCTCTCAGATATGCCTTCTTTTTGTCCCTGAAATGTCTGCTAACTTCACGTCTTACATTGTTCAGAATATCTACATTGCTTTGGCTTGGATCCTGTATCCACTGCATTTTAGCCAGCTTTCTTTTATCCTAAAAACCTAAACATTCTTCATCAAACCAGGGTTATTCTGCTTCAATTCGTGCAGACGCAGATTATCTTTCGCTGAGGTTTGGATATTCTCTTTTATGTTCTCCTCGTCATTGTTCAAGTTCTTCAAAGCTGCAAACCTGTTTATTTGACTAAGTCCGTTTCTACCTAGCACTTAAAAGAGTCATAATTTCGTTTTGGTTACAGAACAGCTTTCAAGGAAAACTTCCGTTGACAATTTGCATATCTGATGCGGGCAATTTACTTAGATTAGCGTTTTACATAGGTCGACGTACTAGCGTGCTCGCATATAACGGCAGACTGGGACATTTCGCTTGACACCGTGAGACTGTGCGCCCTAAGTACTGGTTTATCACCTGCTGTAAATACACCATTGTGCTTTTTAAAGCCACCTCGAGCTTAGATCTTTTAGAAATTAAATTTTTATTCACTACAATTTACTACCGCTTCGTCTCACATCGTTGTGTTAAAGGGTTTATTAGCGAGGACGATTTGCATGAGTTCTTGAATAAATCACCGAGACACTTTAAAGTGCTTATGGAGGGAAAGTGCGAAACGATTTCAGTATGCAATTATTCAGTAGGAACGTGGTACGGATTGCAATTTAATTATATTAAAAACTACTGAAGTTTTATCATGGAACATTGAATTTAAAAAAAGGTAAGCAGTCCTGTTACAGGCCTGGAGTGGCCCAGAGGGTTCCAGGGAGTTAAGGTTCCCCGATTACTTGACAACGACACAGGATGGTGGTAAGGTTGTTAACCCTACGCACCGGCCGCCTTTACCCCCAGGAAATGCTCCTGGTACTCATTCCTGTTAGAGACTGAGTCGACCCCAGGGCCATAGTGCGAACGGAAGGATTATATCAATGAAACATTCCAATGACACCATTTGGAATCGAACCAGCGACATTCCGATTTGTAGCAGAGCACCTTAACCACTGTGCCACCGCGGTCCCATCGAACATTGAATACTGTGGTGATTATTATCACCGACTGCATGGGAATTATCTGATTTATTCATTTCCCCATGGTTTATATACAGACCTTTTCGTTTTAGAGTACTGTCGTACAGTGCCGAAAGGTAGGATGAAAATTACTTAAGAAATGTTGGTGGATGTGTAAAGAAGCTGCACATGTGACATGCATACTGCAGTCTGGTTGGAAAATCTGAAGGGAAGGGACCTCTTGAGAGGCCTTGGTTTAGCGGACGGATACTATTTTGAAAATGGATCTTACAGGATGGAGTGTGAGCCTGTGACCTGTGTTTTAGTTTGCTGAGAACAGGTTACATCGGCGGCCTTTTGTAAACATGAAGGCAGTAAATTTTTGTTTAGTTGAGCAGCTAACAGCCTTTCAAGATAAACCTTCCCATGCGTACTTCCGGCTTATACTGGAAGTTAGAATCCGAGTCCGACGAAGTTGGTTGTATTTTGATTAAGTATGAATTCGTGTACGTGGTTGGTTCTTCCGTGTTGTTTCGGATTTACGCAAGGGTTGGCACTTGTATTTGGTGCTGTAGCGAGCTTTGTATGACAGGTAATAAACTGAATGTCCTCGTTTTCAGGCGCGTTCGCAAAATCGCGAAAAGCGACTGTTAGCTTCGTCATGTCTCTTCGTCTGTTCGCATGGAACAACTGAGCGACCACTGGACGGAATTTCGTGAAATTTCAAGTTTCAGTATTTTTCGAAAACCTGTCGAGAAAATTCCATTTTCATTAAAATCGGACAATAATAACCAGTACTTTACATGAAGACCAATATTCATTTTTTATCATATCTCGCTCATTTCTTCTCAGAATGAGAAATGTTTCAGACAAAAGTTGTAGAGAAACTCAAAACACATACTGTGTTCCGCAACTTATATTTCGCAGATCTTGTTGTTTATGAGATAATGTGAAAAAATATTGCAAAGCCGGGCAGGTCACGGATGACAATATGGCCCATGCGCACTGCATGCCGGATAACTAAGGCTAAAACACACACTCAGAATATGTAATACTAATTGCTTTTCCACTGAAACAATGGTTTGCATGAACGCGCCTCAGTGTTACGTTATGTGTACATTGCCTGTCTTGTTTGTCATATACGTGAATTTTTATCGCTGTGTTATCAAGTATGGAACGCATCTTTTTGATGGGTAGTTAAGCGAATAAGCTTATTTTCCTAACACAGAGTATAAGTGATTCTAGGCTAGTTAACACGACTCGTATATCCGTACATTACTCGCATAAACTCCGAATTACGTCTACCAGCTACGTGCCTCTGTTATGACGAGTTGTCACAATAGAGTCCCGTGCTACTTCACGGCCTCTTTCTTCTGTCTGTCGTTTCCTTATTCTCAGAGCAAACAAATGTTAATATAAACTAGAATTAGTTTATTTTATGTTGTATTGTGTGCTCGATGCTTAAATGTTTTCTTCTACCTCAGGCCGTACCTCACAGAGGACATTTATCAACTATAAAACTTCGGTCTCAGCGCCATGGCTCAGGCGGTTAGTCGCCGGTCTCTCACTGCGGAGGCCCGAGTTCGATCCCAGGTCATCTCTTGTGAAATTTGTGGTGAACAAGTTTGCACTGCGACAGGTTTTTCTCCGAGTACTTCGGCTTTTCCGTGTTAGTACCATTCCATCAACGTTCCTTACTCATCTTCATCTACACGTTGCCCTGAGAATTTTTTTAAAAAAATAGTGGTATTTCGGAAATGAGTGACCATTGGATGGGAACGTACTTGTGCTTTTACGGCGCGTACCTCAGAGAGAACCTAGTTTCATCCTTTATCCTAACCATGCCAACCAGGTCTGACGTCACTGGTAACCATGGTAACCAAGTCGTTACTCGTCACTCAGACAAGGCTGTTACGAGTCTGGAAGGTACAGGTATATGGAGTCTGCATAGCACAGTAAAAACCACTGGCCACAGACAGGACTGGTTGCGGTTCGAATCCCGGTAGGCATGTTGCGATTTTACTCTTCGTTACCAATTTTGTAATTGTTTTGGATCCAATTTATTGTCTTATTCAGGGTCCTTGACTTGGGGTTTATCGTCCGGTCGTGAATTTACTTTGCTCCAAACTATATCGACGCGTGGACATGGGGAATCTGGTCTGCTGTGTGCCTTCAGCACGCGGTGCTTAGAGTGGATATTTCCATTACCTTTTTGAACTACAAGGTACAGAAAAATGTTCTGTTTCTGCTCCACCAGTGCCACACACTTTCCTCGCCCACTCTGCACAAAGTGTCGCCAGAACTGTGCCGTATATAATGACAGTCTCACTATCTGTCCAGCCACAGATGCACGGCTTTCACATTTAATGACCGTGCCGTGCACAGTCATTGCTGAGAAGTCTGTAGTTTTTATATATTTAGTTAATTGCAATTGGGTTGACAGCTGGTGGCAGTACTGCAGTACACATTTACACACAAACAATACACAGAACAACACAACGAAACAGAATACACAGAACGGAACATACATAACAGTAAGAATACATAAACATAACGATAGAAATACATAATTTACAAAACAGAAGCATACAAAACATAAATCATATATACAATGATAAAAAATGGAACCAAAGAATATGAAAGAATAGGATAAACGAAACAGCCATATAAGCAGCAAACTTCATATGGTCTATATATCTTCTAATAACGTTAGACACTTTGTTACTAAGACCTTGACTCCACTCCACCCAACTACACTTCACACCACTTCACTACACTTTTCGACACTTCACTTCCTCTCATTTAAACTTCACCCAACTACACTTCACTACCCTCTTATTTAGCTTAACTCCATTTAAATTCCCTATCGCTCCATTTCACCTCACATCACTGCACTTCACCTCACTTCATTTCACTGCACTTTTAGATGATTTTTGCCACACTTCTTTTCCTTTCATTTCACTCCGTCTATAATTGCTTTCCTAACTCTTTTTCTAAAAATCTTATGTTTACAAGGGAAAGTCCCTAACGCTTCTGCAGGTAGTTGGTTCCAGTTTTTAATGGTCCTATTTACAAAGGAATACTTCCCGATGTCCGTTCTTTGCTTCCTGGCCCTAATTTCCGAACATGATCTACCCTACTCAAATAGTAAGGCCTTCGCAACCTGTCGCGTATAGCTTTCCAAGCCCGTTTTTCTGCGACGGTCAAGACATGCTCTGATTTTAAGGGACCCCAAGGTTCTTCGTTGCTTTTTTCTCAAAGATCAACCATTTGGCCAAATCCTGACTTGGTTCAATCCAGCTCTCATCTTCATACCCTATTTGTCGGCGACTCAGTTCGATATTATTGGCCCATCTACGCCTCGGGTTCCATTTTTATCTTCCCGCCAGTAATGTTTTATGCATTAAACTTTTCATTGCGTGCTACATTTGAGCCTTCAGCTGTTTCCTCATTTAATCATGTTAACACTACTAGAATTCTGAAGCTTTTCATACAATTTTCTACGCTTTTTTACCATTACTTTTCCCCCCTCAATATCTTGTTTTTAACACCGTATGTGTGTACGTTTTTCCATCAGTATTTAGATGATTGTGAAATGCAACAGCATGATATGAAGGTAACGGATGCTGTGTTTACAATGCGAGTAACCAGGTTAGGCTTCGTAGCGACAATAAACAGAAACTGTAACCACTTTCACCGCTGGTCATAACATGATTCTTACTATGACTGCATTACTTGATAGAGAACAGTGAAATAACTGAGATGCATATTGTAGCCTGAGGCACCAGAGTGGTGTTGACATAGTAACTAAACTTCGAGTAACAGGTCTGAGGGCGAGGACTGAATTCAACGGTCTCAGGATAAGATCCGCTGATGTGTTCTTGTGAACACGTTAGTGACATTTCGGATTTGTTAAAAAGCAGTAAATTTATCGACCATGTAAACAATTATAAATTGTCAAATTTTCAAAGAGAGTCTTGCATTTATTTTGTACTAGGACTAACAAGTGCACAATTATTTCACAAATTATCACACTCCTACATGTTTCGACACTATCATGTCATCCTCAGGGAGCTTGTAATCGGTACCTTGGCAGGTTACACAAGTATTTCACATGTAGCTGTTGGTAATATTACCAACAGCTACATGTGAAACAATTGTGCATTTGTTCTTTATAATACAAAATCATAAAAGATGCACTGTGCTTCTATTAAAATAATAGTCTTGCATCATTTGGTGTATTGCTTTATTAGTTAGTTGTTTTATTTCATTACAGTTTTATTCTAATTATTCACATTTATCAGGAGCGTCCACTAATAGCGTATCAAAATGCTGCCATGGATTTTGACATTCAGAGGACCGTGCATCGTGATATATTCTTCTAATAAAGCCAACTAGATGCACTAATTTCTCAAATTTATTTTTGGAAATGAATTCTACATGTTTCGGACAGGTTTTCTGTCCATCGTCAGGAGTCTAGTACTGTACATACAGCAATAGGTATATGTCATACAGTTTATGCTGACTGTTTGCTAGCAAGCAGCCAGCATAACCTGTATGCATTGCTGTGTGCACAGTACCAGACTCCTGATGATGGACAGAAAACCTGTCCGAAACATGTAGAGTTCTGTTCCAAGAATAAATTTCAGGAAATATTGTGTCTAGTTGGTTTTATTGTAAGAATGCTGTCATGGATCTCCAAGACCTCTACAGATATTGTAGCAATAACCACTGCAAGGAAATCTGCATAGTGTCTTCCTTAATAGTGATTTGCACGGTGTGTTCAGTGACGTTGCAGCGGTTCTGGAGTAAATTCTGTCAAATTGAATGAAAACAAGACTGTGTCAGTGATGAGAATTACAGCAAAACAAGTATAAAGTACCTCTATTCAGCGACTTGATCTACGCGGAAAGTAAAATGCAAAACTAGAAGTTAACGAAAGAGCCCGCTTGAATATTTTTGGACTGCTGTTCCTATAATTTTTACCCTCTAATGTATCTGATGATAACGCTGCTGTCAGGCTGGAGGGAATTATATCTGGCTGTCGACAAAATATGAAACACTGGAGAAAGTGACGACGAAATATGTGCAGAATACGTTAGGAGGATTGGAGAAAGTAAAGGAAAATAAAACAAAAATACAGAATATTCTCATTAAGGGTGTAGTGTACCGTAAAAGTTTGAGCGGAAGTCTGTCTTCAAGGGAAAAATTTTAGATTATTTGCGATGTTGTTATGAACACTCTTTGTTGTATATTTTGCGGTGGGGTTTTGGTTTATGTAACAAGAGAAAGGGTTATAAGGACAATTGAAAGAGACGAAACAAAATAAGCCCAAGTCATTGTGCTTTCGATTCGCTTCCTGGACGCCTTTGTACACCTAGGACTGGTGATGAAACGGATTTTCTCTTGACCTCTCTCTGGTCCACAATCCGAATGCCAGGCTAAATCTATGGACCGTTTCTTCTCGCTCTCTTGTTAGTCCAGTAATGATGCCAGATCCGTGCATAGTAACAGATCCGAGCGAAGTACAGTTAGAAAGGTCGAGGAAGCAGGACCAATTTTTTCTCCCGCGTTACTTGCTCGACCAGCGATCTGTGATACTGACCATGGGCTTCTCTTGACCAGGGCTGTCATGGAGTTCGTTTCTAATTTTCGAACACGTTTAGTCTTTCGAAGAAATAGTTTTTTAGAAATCTACTTTTCCCGTCATTTTATTAAAGGTTATTCTGGATTTAAGTTGGTATTAAAGCCACGTTGCCTTGGGAGTGTGGTATGGATTAAGCTGTGCTCCTCATCAAATATTATTCGGCTGATCACATCGTGAAGAATGGGATGGGCGGAGTATGTAGCACGAATTGTGGAGAGGCGTATACAGGGTTTTGGTGGGGCGGGCGGGCAGGCAGGCAGGCGGATAGACGGATGGATGGATAGATAGATAGATATTATCGACAGTCATAATTCTGTTGGACCATATATATATATGTATATGAACCCAAGAGATGGTTTTAAATGAACGCAAAAGAAGTGTGCTTCATTATCTGTGTTGCGTATTGCTACTAATATCTTGTATCTGCAGGAGTAGATGCAGGCACAAAGAGGTATTAGAAAAAGTGAGTGACGTGTTGAAGCTTTGTACAGTGGTAGAATGTGTTATATAACACTATGGGTGAACTGGAAGTGACAGTCGTCTTATAGACGTTACACCTAACGGTACAACAAGGGTAATAGCTACACAGTAGTCGCTGTTTGGTCCACTGCGCTGGCATGCATAAAGTTATATAGGGGCCATTGTTAAGACGCCACGAGAGCTCGAGGTAAAAGTTTCTGTTTCACTAGCTTCATATCATTCGTACAAGCAGCAACGGGTCACTCGTGCGTCAAACAGCGCCGGCATTGCACAAAGTTTTTCAACAATTCCACTCGGTCGTTGCAGTTCAGTTACTGAGCTTTCTCTCTGTTTGCCACTCTGGAATTTGATGGATATTTTGAAATTCATTTTAAACATTCCGTGATTATATACAAACAAGATAGGCAGTATACGTATAACGTAACATTGTGGCGCGTTCGCGTAATGTTTTTACCTCCTCGGCTATTTTACGTCTCTATACCACTGCACTCGAGAAGGCCTTTGTCGTGAAATTATGTAGCTGGCAACAATTAAACGTATTTAGGTTGCGTGAAGTAACCATTTTTTTTTTCCAGTTTTAAACAAATTTGGAATTTCTGGACAGATTTTCGAATAAGTCCCCAATGTCAAATTTCTCGGAAATCCGTCCAGGGAGAGCCGCGCTGATGCATGCGTACAGATGGGCGGACGGACTGACAGCTTTATACAATTTCAGTCGAATAGAGCGCTTTTATGGCGATTTATTATCGCCGACAACACTAAAAGCTATTCAGGTCTTCATGTAATGTGCTCGATATCTGTGCCCAATTTTAAACAAATTTGGATTTTCGAAAGTTTTCATAAATGTACACAATATCAATTTTCACGGGAATCCTTCCAGTGGGAGTCACTCTGATACGTGCACACAGACAGACAGAGAGACGGAGGGACTTGCTGATGGTAATAGCCGCTTGTCGCGACTGTACGAACACGCCTAGCAATACCTCTATACTACTGTACGTACTCCAAGTTAAGACGATGCACGTGCACAAAATGTAAATTGGTGGCACAACAGTTTCTTTTCAGTTGTTGTGCTGAGCCAGATTTTTGTACGTTCCACAAACGAAGTTAACATAAATGCATAATAACTGCGTAGTGTCTGTCTATTTCATCTCCGAGAACATTCATCACTGAATTTTCGTATTAGGAGCAATTGCTTGAATTTATCCTACGAAAGTTTTTCAGTGTATGCCTGTCCAGTATAACCCAAAATTTTCTTGTTATTCCAATCCAGCCATATCGGCTTTGTCAAAGATGGCTTATCATCCAGCATGAGTACATGCCTTTGAGACGGACATATAGTGAAGGCCTACAGTTATCTTTTGAAAGAATTATCGACGTGGTATTTAATAACATATAAGAAAAATAGTTTCTGTATGATAGACAAGTTGGTATTTGTGTTGTGTTTAGTCCTGTAGCAGTAGTTCTGTGTCTGCAATAAATGGACACGAAGACCTGTGAGGTGTGCAAAACCGGATCGTGTTTATTGGCAAAATACGTTGTTACTCCAAACTGAAATCTGGAAGAAGCTACGCCATTCTGCCTCTGTTTTCCTAGTTACAAATTAATATACATATCTAGGTACCGTAAAGACTTTTAATCCTGGCTGCGCATGCTCGCTGTATACGTAACAAGATTATTCGTATTCCAATACCGAATATTTTGTTCTGCTTATTGGGCACTCTGACTATTTGCCCTTGTGTTGGTGTATAAGGGCGGTTGCTTTCTGTAGTTAAGATTTTTCAGCGGTAGATTTTGTGATTATAATGCTGTCTGTCGTGTTCGTTGTTTACGCCGATTGGCCTGTTCCGGCTTCAAGTTCGTCTAAATCAAACTGTTCCTGATTGCTGTTGATCGGACCGTCCGCATTGTTTCTTCCACTGAGGCAGCAATGCAGAAGCGTATAAGAGATTCAGTTTGTATCCCTTCTGCCGACATTTTGCAGCCAGTTCTTCTGGTTTTGCTAATTCTTGTATCAATATGAAATGTTCAAAATTACTATATGCAGTTTTAAACAGAAACGACACCGTAGTAGCTAAATATGCTTGTATGAAATTATGATTTACAAGTACGAAGACTGTGCTTTATTGACTAATGTTTGCATTCAGAAGAACGCGAGGATCTCATTCCTACGTGCTGGCAGACTACTTTTGATTGCCAGGAGGGGTAGGAATTTTTCCCGTAGCCCCCACGTCCAAAAATTCTCTGAGGCCCAGACAACCTCTTGTCCAGCAGGCGCCGGCGATCCTTCCTCACTGTGTAAAGCTGCCGGGGTGTAAGGCTGAACACTTATCTCCATATTTCGCCAAGATAAAGAATGCGTAGAGCTTTATCTTCACTGTTCATTATGTTTCTATGACGTAGTTTGTCACTAGTTAAAAATTTCTGTGCCTCAGGGCAGTGTCTAATGGCAGATGCTTGGAGTCACTGCGATGAATTTTCGGCTCCACGAAAAGTGGGTAATGTCTCGAATGTCAGAGCGACTGCAAGAAGAATTTAGGCACTACCTTCGCCCTCAGCATTGCAGGGCGACGCAGCTAGTCCTGGGCTTGTGTAACTGCAGTTTGATACTGAAGTGAGCGGCAACACGTGCTCCATTGAGCGATTACACAGGTTACAGCGAAAGTAACAATGTTCTGCTGGAAGTAGACCAACAAGGTGGGTGGATCCCTTATCACGCCTTGCCTAGCCCTCAAGCCATAACCCCGTCTGACTTCAGGGGTCACAGAGATTCACACACGATTACACTCTCTTGACAGTACGTTTATTACATAAGAAAGCTTGCCTTGTTGCCTCTCGTTGTAAATGAGTCCTGTCGCTCGAAACATTTGAAATCCGAGTCTGCGTTTAGACATAGTTTGAAGTGACGATGAAGAATGTCGGAACGTACTGCAAGTGTCTGCCACCTGGCATTCAGAAGCAGCGGGGTCCACATCTAGACCTGTTCTTGAGACGTACCGGTTCTGCCCCACCGGCACTGAGTTCTTCTGCCACTTGCTGAAGATGGTATAAGCATGGGCTACAACTCAGTCTAGTCGTGGGGTCAAAAACGTGCCCTGTATGCCTTCAGTACTTGATGCTGCATTAACAGGTTAAAATTTTCAATTTCAATTCTTGTCAGACTTGTTGTTTCTGTTTCTTTCCGTCTTTGCTGATGTATATAACGAAAGAGTTGTTCAATGTAACGATACAGGTTTTGATCCTTTGTTCTCCAGGTGCCCAGTTCGAACGTTGTCAGAGATATCGGCTGTCCTGCCCGCAGGTTTTCTTGTGTTTTCTTGGTGTCTTCTGAAGCAATCCGTGACGCACCCTTGCAATAGGCACAACAACCTCCTGCAAACTCCATTAGTGATCATTTTTTACTCATTCGATGTTCTTTAGCCCAGGGCGTTGAAGTGCAGTTTTTAGCCCAAGAACTAGTTATTTAAAGCTACATATTTTGATTGCTCAAGTTATATTCCTCAACCAAAAGTACGCAGTGAAGGTTAGTGGGACAGGAGGGATGTTAGTCTGTTCTGTAGCTTCAACCCGGGCACTAATGTGACAGAGGAAAATCGCGTATAACCTCAGTCGGAACGTTCATCCTGGTGCCTGAGAATCGAACAAGTTTCTGCTTGCGTACATTACAAATGGTTTGTAGTGGCTCATAAATATCTGTCTGAACTGTAACGCTGATGTATGGATACGTAATTAAACAACAGCAGATGCATGTTTGCTACCTTCTAGAAACATATACAGTACAAAGTTGCCTGTGCGGTAATCTGGAGAGTGTTTTTTAAGAATCCCCCTTGATAAAAGTACCCCTGTTTGGGAAACATCTGCCGTTGTAGTCCAACCGGCTGTTGGAACCCATAACCGGAAGTGGCGTCACGGGTTGTTGGATGTTGTGCCATCGCCGTAATTGTCTTTGTTGTACACTCCCTGGTAAGTGGAAAAATCTCACAGAGGGAGTGGCAGGTTTTGGTTCTACAAAACGCCAGATCTTGTTTTCAAATTAGTGGCAATGAATCTTGATATTAGAGTACTTTTTTAAAATTACGTTGCTAAATGAAGATTAATTTCCATGAATGCGTGGTACCTTTCGGCTCAGAAATGTTATTTTCCTGTCTCGCATAGACAAACTAACAAGTAAGAACTTAAATACACCAAGCCCTAATTTTATTTTATTTTATTTTATTTTATTTTTTTTTGAAAGTGTGTGAGACCTGGTTTCTCAGACACAAAGGGAAGGGCATAATTTGAAACAGTTTAAGAGCAAATTGATAAGAAGAGTGTTTATAAGTAAGAAATACATAGTAACAGGAGACTGCAGAAAATTACATAGCGAGGAGCGGGTTACTCTTCGCCATGTCGACGGCTATGAGTGTGACGATTGGGCGGTACGTGCAGTACGCATAGAGAAATCGACGCCTGTCTAAAATTTTAATTGAATAAAACCTTAAGGGACGGGACCATGAGGAAGATACTGCATATGCCTACACGTGGCAAGACATATGGCATGGATCTCAACGGAATAGGTTGAGGGCTTTAACTGGATTTATCTGGCTCCAGATGGGACCCAATAACGGGTTATTATACCAACGGCAATGAACGTTCGGGCAACATAAATGACAACAAATTATTGGCCAAATGATGGACCGTCATTTTCTAGACCGTGCAATTACTTTTCTTATTACCGTAACTGAGTCAAAGAATGTGTATTTGGTTATGCGCCGGTTGCTATAATTGAATGAAATGAATACGAAATCAGTAGATATGTCTCCCGATCAACATTTTATTTTCAATATTAATTACATGATATAATAAAGTATGGTCTAACAAACTTTTTATTTTATATTTTATAAATTTGCAGTTTTCAGCTACATGTTTCGGCTTTTTAGAGCCATCTTGATTCTGAACTTAGGAGTAAGTACATATATGTACTGCAGTGTCGTAATTTTTTTCAGTTTAATTCACCGTCCGTGTCATCAGCATTGGATTTTTTGTCTCTTCAAATTCGCAAGAACCTTAATGGTTTCACTCGTTCAGGTGGTGTATTCCAGGCACAGACAACTCTTAATCTCACAAAGCCCAGTGGTAACCATGTGTGCCGTGTGCTGTAACGTTTTGCATATTGCGCACATAATGTGCTTGTGTGTCTGTCTTATAATTCTCAGAAACACCGATTGTTACCGTAAAGAACATGAACCAGGTGGTATTTGTAATTGACACGGTCTGTCTTCATTGGGGTAGGAACTGAAGTTCTGTATATAATTTGGATGGAATGTGAGCCTTCAAAGGTTTATTGCAGTTGAACACACAAGTAAGGTTGAAAGGCCTGTTATAAAAATCGCCACTTTAGACTTAATGCAAGATAGTCGTTGATAAATATCTCCCAGAATTTTAAGAGCATGGCCTTGCTTCCTCATATTATAAGAAAAATAGGCTTACACTATCTTAATATTCGTATATCCGCTGCACTTCTAACGCACTGCAGCAGGTTTTCTTGTATCTTAGGTGGAAACAACGCTGCGAAAGATAGCGAGATGAGTTATTTTTTTTCGAAAGTCTGTGTCCGCGTTTGTATCGCAACAACGAGTGACATGGAGGGACTCGGTTTGCGTCCCAAAAAGACCTGCTGCTATTCTTGTCACTGAAAGAACGCGCAATGAATTGCCTGCATGAAGAGAGCAAATGTCTATTAGGAAACGCGTCCAGCACCAAGGCAACCCTCACCATTCAAAGCCTAGTGTTTAATGTATGTGCTTTCAGCTTTTAACAGTAAAAATTTCATACTGTTGTGTTTTTATATTCCTTGCGGTTCTTACAAAAAAACACCGGTTATTGTCCTATAAGGCATTCACCGACCGTTCCTGTGTTTTCTGTGGGGTGCGAACTAAGTCTTTTTGCGTATTGTACATTTACTTTAGCCTTCAAGTGTTGAAAGCGTTTTTTAAAATTTGGATTGCCCTTTACCTTGACAGCCAAGTCATAAGAACGTCACAACGACTTGGAGAATAAATTTCACACTCTTACAAGTGTGAGAAATAATCTGTCACCGCTCCGCAGTAACAATGGCTGGTCTGTCAGAGGTGAGAATGAGATCATCTCGTCTTGGTGATGTATCTCTGTACCCGGTTAGGATACACGTCATTGTCTTCTGTACGAAAGCCTTGCGAAAGAGGACCGTGAGAAGTGAACTGTATTTGAGCCACCCGTTAGCCGTCTAAATAAGCACACAATTACCCGTAGCAACCGCATTCCATCATTGATACTACAGTGAGGGGAAAGTGGTTGCTGGGAGGTCATACCAGGCAATCTTATATTCATTTTTATATAAGGTCACGTTTACCAGGAAATTTATTTTACTATAATTGAGTAAAAATTATTGGATGGGCGGGCAATATAGCACGGATGAGGGAAATGATCAGTTTAGGCCACCACCATATTTGCATTAGCATGATGACTAGCGCATTCTATTTTTGAGAAGTCACATAATTCAGCAGTCTTGTTTTGTAACATACTGAAGATGGCGGGTAAGGGTCTATTTCTCCGACAGTGTTTAGTAACAAACACTTAAGTAGTGGGGTTTGATAGTATTTCGGACTGGCCTATCTTGTTTGTTTAAATGTCATTTACAGTGTAATTTATTCCTTTCTGGGTAATTCCCCGGCGTCTGAGATTTAATTGCCGACGTTTCGGAACTCACTATCGGTTCCATCTTCACCTGCCTATGAAGATGGAACCGATAGTGAGTTCCGAAACGTCGGCAATTAAATCTCAGACGCCGGGGAATT
>Ga0123357_10006800_pt1 | contig 14044 bp, 7 predicted proteins | sample TergutEmb28metaG_FD_89873 | JGI IMG/M metagenome (GOLD analysis project Ga0123357, IMG submission 89873) | Embiratermes neotenicus P4 segment gut microbial communities from Petit-Saut dam, French Guiana - Emb289 P4 | ecosystem: Host-associated > Arthropoda: Insects > Digestive system > Gut ... | reverse complement strand
TATAACAAATTTACTGGGTACTTCTCTTTCCAGATATTAAGTCGTGATGTGTACAGTACGTATAGTTACCGTTTATTCACTCATAAAGCCACTCATGTTTATATATCGCTTTGTAAACTGGAGGTCAAATCTTTTGAAGAACTTTATCCACACTTCGTGCAACAAATGAATCAACTTCATCATCTACATGTAAGGTTTCCCCTAAATATATTAAAACGGTTTAATTATTGGGTTAAACAGATGTTGCAAATTTTACCAATAAAAGTGTATGTAAAAACAGAGTACTACCTATTGCCATATAAAGTGAAGGCCTTCCTCTACCACATGCAGTATGCAATGAAACACGCATACAGATGTGGAACTGTAGCTGAAGACGAGGATTATGACATGTTAATTACCTTTCAATATCTGTACTATAGTAGGCCTAACGACTATACAGTAGCCAGTTGTGGCACAGAATTAGCAATTTATTTTGTTATACTTCACATGTAAACAAATATGTTTCACAAGATAAGGAAGTCACTATGCAAAGTAGACAAAAAAACGTTTTCGCCTTCCAGGATGTTACGCAGACTTGACTGCAAGATGGCTACCAACGTTTCTTCTTGGAATGCTTGATCTTTGGAGATGGGGCTGACAGGATGTCCCGAAATGTCGGTACCTTTTGGATTGCTTGACCCTTGAAGATGGGGCCAATAACCTGTGCCGAAACGTCTCTGACTAACTACCAATCAACGCTGCATGACATTTCATTTACACCGCAGCGTAAGTCTGCAATCACATTTGGCAAGAATATTTTGGCAGAAAGCATATTGCAGTGACAAAATTTACTCTTTACATTCTTTTGGGTTATGGCTGCTGTTTCGCATGCTCAGATGTTTCTACCGTCTAGTCTCTACACTTAATTGTATACAACGCAAGTGCGACTGTTCTGGGCTGGGTCTTTTACCTCTCCAATCAGGCAAACAGACTAAACACTTCAGATGCGATCTCAAAACCTGAGTGCTACCTGCGTTATCAGAAAAAGAAAAGCTTTAGTAGGAAGAGAATCCCGATATATCATTCCGTGTAGCATTACCTACACTGACACAAAAAAGTTTAAACATAATTGTAAAAGTAACTCATGCAAGCCAGAGTGCGTATTTTACAGTCAACACAACAGCTGGTACGCCACTGAATATGTATATAATGTAGTAAAGTGAGTGAGAGAAAGAGAGACAGACAGGACGTATCAAAAAAAGAAAAACTCAGTATCTTATGCATATTGGACCGTGCGTCATTGTGACAGTTGAAGAATAAGAGACCAACTTGATGTCATTATGTTTTATTTCACTTCTTCTATGCTCAACATGTTTCGGACATGAATACATCCATCATCAGGAGCTTGCGACTTTTCTATTGTATCACCACATTGGTCGTGTGTTCTTGTTTTGCTGTGTGCTGGAGTTTCGGTGTGGCTGAGTTGGGGTGGTATCCGTGTAGCAGGCTGAAGCACGCTTCAGCCTGCTACACAGATACCACCCCAACCCAGCCACACCGAAACTCCAACACATATCGAAAGAAGAACATACAACCAATGTGGTGATGCAATAGAAAAGTCGCAGGCTCCTGATGATGGATGTAGTAATGTCCGAAACATGTTGAGCATAGAAGACGTGAAATAAAACTTAATAACTAGTGACATCAAGTTGGCTTCTTATTCTTCAAATATAAAAAGCTCAGTATGTCCAGCATATTAAGATAAACAGAAAAAGAGCTTACCCTCATATATTTAGAGTACTATATTTTACTTTAAAAAGTATGGCAATCAGCAGACATGTAAGTATATACTATATGGTGAAAGGTGAAAGTAGGCAACTTCTTTACACCTCAGAAATAAATGAGAGGTGAAGTGATTCACACAATGACAAAATAAACGGCAAAGACGAGTAAGCCTATGCTCCATTATTCACTTCAAACTTTGTATATTCAAAATGTTCTTTGATTTCTGAAAATCTCTTTCACTCAAACCCCAGCAAAATTCAGTTTGTACTTCTCAGTAAACAAACTATGTCTCCACTACATAGCCCAATAACCAAGTGCTGCTTAGGGATATGATCGCCGTTTATTCTAACACACACCCTGTTTAAGAAAAATGCAACGTTTTTGTGTGTCTGATTAAGACAGTAACCCTTGTTGTTTAAGGGTTGAGATCAACAGCAAATACTGAGTTTGTCTGACAGTTATGTTAACTGACCCATCCAACATGCCAAAGCACACATTCTTGGCGACAGAATTCATATTAGGCCACATGACAATGATTATCCTTATTTATTAGCATCATCGTCATCGTCATCATCATCATCATCGGAACTACAAATCTGAAAGAGTGTTGGACGCCTTATTTATCAACATTCAGGTTTATCTACTCGTATTATCAGTATTTATGAAGATGTTAATGGCATTAATTAAGCCTATATTGCTCACTTACTGTGATTATGTGTTCTCATAATTAATATAAGTGCATGTACCCCGTCAAGCGGCTTGAAAGTCCCGAACCAGAAGTGACATGAAGCACAGTCGTTATCATAATTCGAGTCGTTTCACTTACCCCATATTTGTTCATTCGTGGCGTTTCACTGTCGTCCATTCATTACAGTCATTCACGCCCCGTATATATTAACCGAAGACACAAATACATTTGCTTAATTTGAAGTATGAAGTTTGATTCTGTTGGACAGAGTGTACATTATCAAAAACTCGAAAATAAAATCGTTTTGAATGCTAAGTCTATGTAATTTCAGTACAAGATAGACAACAGTGCTTTGAGAAGCTGACAGAACTTCATAACTGATGTTAATAATGAGAGTATTTGCAACAACAGACTTGTTACAAAATTTATAACAGCCATAAACTTAATCCACGGTTCAAATGAATTGAATTAGAAGATCTATGCGTGTTACTTTAAGAGAACAGTACTGCTGTTGGAGTTTCGAAGGTTTTGCTTTCCAGGCAGGTGTGATAAGAACACATGGCAGAAGTCTGGGGAAATGAACAACACTTAAATAAACACAACCGGGGGGGGGCTCATATATTCATGTACTTTCGACAATGCTAGTGTTAGAAAGGAATTAGTGGCCAGACGTAAGTGTGTTGTTTGCAACGGTCTTGCTAAATGTACTAAGTGGTTGAAGAAATCGAGAATGTAACTAATTGGTCTAATCAAGCCATAATGGCTAATACAATATTTTCCCCTAAATTTAAATTATTCGGTTCGTTGGAAGAGAGAAGCATGTTTCCCATTCAACCATTAGTCATGGTCCATTTTCCAATTAAAGGGATCCAACATATTTAAGAAGAAAATAAATTCCAAGGCACTGCTAACCTAATCTGCCAGAAGAATGTGTACTGTAGGTAAAGTTGATGGTACTATGATGACGGTTCTGTTGGGTGTGACGCCGTGTAGTTTGGCAGAGAAGTACCAGATCAAGTCATATGTCAGACAATCGCATAACATTCAGCCAACCCGAAGATGGAAGCAGCAGGTTGCTCCGAAACTTTGGTACCATCCATCAAAGTGTACGGCGTCACATCGCAGGTGACAATATTGTTATTTACTGCCGTGAAACCACAAAACTCTCAAGCTGTTGATAATCTGCGACTTACGTTTCGTATATGAGGGTGGAAGTCCAATTGACAAAATTGTTGTTGGGTGACGTGTATAGGAGGTCCTTCATGTTACTTTGTTGTCTACGTAAAGAAATGAAAGTCCTTCTTGAAAAGGCATGTATTTGAGTTACTGAGGATATTTCCCAACTTTTATGGAAACAGAATGTCTACTACAGTCTTCACCAGAGATCTCTGCTTTTTCCCATAGTCGCCTTTGAAAAGTGTCAACAAAAACATGGTTGACAGTGATGATAACGCAGTTGGCGATGTACTTATGCTGCCTTATCAAAATTAACATTCAAAATGTAAAATTTATTTACAATGTTTGATACATCGATACTTGGCAACTTTTAGGCCTACTTTCACCCTTCTACCTGATATGGCGGATATCCTGGCTTACCTGGTGGTGCGTAGGGTGTGGAAGGTACCGGTTCGGGGGCGTAATTCCTTAGACCGTAGCCATCATGGGGGAACCCAGCACTCTCAGCCGCTACCATAGCAGCCGCAGCTGCCACCCTTCTCCCTTCATCCGTAGGGTTGAGGTAAGGCACGGGCTGGGTGTGGTGAGGGTGGTGGTGTGTGTCCACCACGTGGTGGTGGTGCCTCGTGGCCGCCGCAGCAGCCGCGCTCGAGTACGGTGAGTAATTGCACCAGCTCTGGGCCGCTGCCGCTGAGAACGACTGATGGCACGAACTGGACACCGCAGGGTCCGAACTGGGTCCTCCTGCGGACGAGACCGACCCGGTGGTACTGTACTTGGCATATTCTCCGGCTGCCCCAGTCGTTGTGGTCCCCGGTGTACCACCACCCCCGGTACTTGCACCACCACCACCCCCGGCAGCTGTAGCTGCCGGCGACCAGAAGCTGAGGGCTGCAGCCGCCTTACGACCGTCTCTGCCTCCTGCAGGCTCTGCAGCCAGGTTGTAGTACGTTGGCGCGTTGCTGTACTGGTGGTGGTTGAGGCCGCCTGCCGGCTCGAAGGCAGTGGCTGTGTGGTGGTTTTCCACTGGGCTGTAGTTCCAGGGCTGCGTCCCGTGATGCGAGTGCCTTATTACACCTCCACCAGGCTCGACACTGGGACACTCCCCGTATGCTGTTAAGCGTTTGGCAGGTATATGTAGGGGCCCCGTGTTATTGTTACTGGCAACAGAAGAGGCTGAAGGGGACGTGGAGGAACCTCCAGAGGAGGTTGTGGCAGGTGTTTGGGAAGGTGCAGCAGATGCAGAGGTGACTGATGGGGGTGCAGTGGCAGACCCAGGGGAGGTGACTCCTCCAGAACTGCTGATCGGTGTGGGTGCTGGGGTTTGCTGTTGTGGTGGCGGTGCTGGCGGTGGGCTCTCCTCGTAAATACCCCCGTTCATCATGGCCCACCACGTCACCCCGGAGGTATTCCCCGCTCCGGTGGCTGCCCCGCCATTGTGCACGTCGTACAGCGTGGCGGTCGCAGCAGCGGCCACGTCCAGAACGGTCGTGCAGTCGGTGATGATGATGATGGTTCAGGTGATGACCACGAGAGAGGTGATGGGCAAAGAGACACAGACAGACACCCGCGGTCACTCAACAGACAGGGGGAATGAGAGCCAACTATCGAAACTGAGGTCCGGAATATGAATTACATCAACTCCGGCAAAGGGATCAATCCGGTAGATGGACCAATGTTAGGAAAAAAATCATGTTGGTATCTCTCGATGTGGTGGAATTCGAGACGTTGGCAGCAATGTAGCTCCGACGAAGAAAGAGAGAGAGAGAAAGTGTGGGTGTTCAGACAGCTGTGGGGGGAGAGAGATAGCGGGTGGGGAGTGTCACGGGGTACTGCTCGGCCTGGAGCAGAGGAAGCAGATAGGTTGCTGCCGCAGAGGAGCGAATACCACCCGCGAGGTTAGATGGGAAATGTGCGACAGGACGAATATTTACACAACACCCTCACAAATAAAATACAATATTCTCCCTAGCCATCTTCCTTTATATGAACCACACTGTAATGATTAATTCACGACTACTAACCCAATTCTCCGTTTGATTAAATTTTTCAGTTTCTCAGTAATACCTACAGGCCTATTGTAATACCATGTACGCACTTGGCATGTTAAATAGAACCGTGTTGAAATCAGGGACGTTAAGAGTGCCGGTGTCACTCAAATTAAGTACATCCTAATTATTGCCTCGATCTTTGTATCATCCCTGGTTGAACTGTGAACTAACCACTTCTCTTAATAATGCACCAATCACATCTTGCACACAACCACTCTGAATTGCATAATTCAGTCACTTAATCTTGTTACTTTAAAGCACCATAAAACTGTAGGTGTTTGCTTTTGTTCTGTAGAGCGGTCAGCAATAAAAGACAAGCAAACCCTACTGGGTTAGGGTTAGCACATGTTGGGAATGGCAGGAGCAAAAAACCACGTTTCCTGCTGGCATGTAGCAGTAGGTAGAACTTTTTGTGCAGCACAGAACCACAGACAATTTGAACTGTCGGTCACATTGCACCCTTAACATAAAGTGAGAAAAAAGTGTCCTATGTGTGAACATTCACTGTTATCTATCTGCGAACACCAGTCCGGTTAGTTTAGTGAAAGGGACAGTTATTTGTGTGTCCACTTTTTTTTGTTCACTCTCCTGTTCACGTCGATATTTTTCAGTGCAGGTAGTAAAGGTGAGCCATCAAGAAAAGACAGTTCTGTGAAGAGTGAATCACTTCGTTGACCATATTTTCGTTCCGCACTAAATTAGGAAACGCGTGACGACCGTTTTTACTGCCTGTTTACAGTATGTTCTTATTCAACCAACAATTTTACCTTAAAAATGCAAATCGCCAGTGTATGCGGGAGGTCTTAATTGGAGGAAGCACTTTCAATAATATATTACAAAAACCAGAAGGAAAGAGAAAATTTGAAACTCCGCGCGGTTTCTAAATACTACACACACAAACACAAGCGCTGTTACGTGCGTGATTCATGCGTGAAAGATCTGTTTTATACACAGTACACGACACGAGTTTAACTCCGTGCAACTGAACACGACGTATGTTCGCGTACTGGTAGGCAAGAGATTCACACTCACACTTTCAGACAAGCTGCCAGTCCGTGCGACCGATAGTCAACCATAGGCAGGCTGCTCAACACGAAGTCCCCCGCGAAGCAACGTACTGCTGCGCACGCGATCTGGTGAGGAATGGGACAAGCTCGCTGCATCACATACATGCTACAACAACCAACACACACCCAGCGCTGTCTCTTTCTAACAGCAGCCGTCCCTCTGCCACCGTTTGATTGACGTGCTTGTGTACCGGTTAACAAACAACAGCAATGATAAAGAACACACACGCAACGAGCAACGACGTCAATGAGAGACGTCTAACGGTTGTGGGAACTCGAACCCGTAGCTTTGCGGGTGTCTGCTACCACATCACTAATGTGTCTTAAAACGCTTGCTTCTACACTGCATTATCCATTATTTCCCCGTGCTTTGCCCGCCTGGTGACAGAATTAATCTGTTCCGACCTATACGCTTTTATACTCAACATTCTGTTAATGGCACAAAGGGCAGATTGCCATTGATTTAATCCAGCACCAAAGTACAAACTGAATGTCGTGTTTGTGGAAGCGGACAGAATACAGTGTTACTGAGGCTAGAAGTATTCTTCCAGGTTTTTACTTCGCGTCATCTGGTAAAGAGCTGCAGACGTTCTAAAGAATAAAAGTGACTACCGTCAGGTTCAAGCAGTCCAGCAAAAGTCTCTTCTCGCGCTGTATAAACTGCGATCTTTCGCCACTCTGGCACCTTGTATCAGTCGACACAGCCTAACAACACAGAAGACTTGAACATTCGAAAAGAAAGCTCCGAGAACCTGAAATCTAGCAATGCCGAAGTAGTGTTGTTAGACGAAAGAATTTAGAAATGGCTGTGGAGGGAAAACAGGCAAAATTTCTATTGATAATTTTGTTTTCGGATTTCTTGCAGGTTATGTTCCAAAATATGTCTACAGGAAGCCACATTCGCTAGCATGAGAGAAGGTTCTTAAGGTTTCATCCCTCGCCGGGCTAGCACACTCGACTAGGCTCCGGCCCTAACGACCGTGAAATCGTGGTTTATTTTCCGGAAGGATCAAGGCATTCTATATTTTCCGAAAAAACCACCCAGCCTCCTGTGTCGAAAATAAATATCAGTTTATGTCTGCAAAAATAGGTATATGAAAAGTTGTCACTGGATTTTTAAAATTTTTGTCACAAGACACAAAGTATACGGTCAGTGTTTGTTAAATATCTGGGGTAAATGGAGTGGTTAAAGAAATGTTCTTTTATTGAGACTGAAAAATGTGTGGGAAGTTAGAAAATCATAAGAAAGTCCACACCTAACAACTATTTTAAACTGGATCCCCCAAACCAAGGTCTAACACATGGGTCACCAACACGCGGCCCGCCTGCTTATATTACGCAACCCGCGGCCACATAACTAAATTGAGTACATGTTACTAAACTTTCACCATAAATTGGGCAGTTAGGTACGTCACATATCGTTATGTTTCCACCTCCGGCCCGCTAAGTAGTCCACAATAATCCTTGTGGTCTTTTGCATAAACATTTAGAGGCCCAGGACCTAAGGGTTTCGTAAGCTACTGTATAGAACTTACGTACCAAGGACTGGAAGTGGCCTGTCTTTGTAATGCCAGAAGTTCTATGGCGAGAATCCTTTCTGAATAAGTCTAAGAAAATCGCGAAAACTTCCCGTATTTAAGAACGAACTCTCACGTTCAGTGCGAACAATCTTATTGCAGGCCTGCCGAAAAACATACAGTAAATGAAAGTAGCAATCGCATTATTTTGTGCAGATGTATGAAGTGGGCAGGCCCATTCGACAAGTACCTTATTTAAATGGTTCTTTTATGGTCTTACACAAAAACTGCATGCGGCAGAGGCCGTCTTGAGAGAGTAATAGGCTCTCGCATTTTCAAGAAAGTGTTGACTTTTACAAACCCGAAATTTCATTACAATTTATCACTTGTCCTTATCCAGATCCACAATCTCCAGCCGTTTTTATTTCAGATCTATTTCAATATTACTTTTTGATACATGATCATTTCTTTGAAGTTGGCTTCAGGACCACATATTTGAGATTTTAGAGGTGGTAAAATATGTATTAATTTTTTCTGGGGTGTAAAATCGCGTAGTCTTCGTGCGATTACAAATGTTTCGGAGAATCATTATGTCTTCATTTTCAGGGCAGTCAACCTGCTTCTTCACTGTTTAAGAAACTTGCCCTAAATAAGGAGAGATAAATTTTCTCCGAAAAATTTGCATCGCCAGGGGAACTGTAAGATTTCACAAACAAATTTAAAACTTTTCTTCACGTATTGAAACCAAAAAATTTATGCAGTTCTGTTACCACACATTTGTGTGTTCTACGTGTCTTGTCCATCCCTTTCTTTGTGATTGAGTCGTCCTATTAATATTTATTGTAGAGTACACTGAAAAATGTATGAATCAACTCGTTACGCAATTCACTGCCACCCCGTGTTACATCCACCCTCGCCGATTGTTATATTCTTCCTTCTGTGCACCCTGGATACAGACGTCCTTGAATTTCCTGATCATATTTTATTTTCCTTCAATATGTTTGGAATAGAGCACATAATTATTAGATTCCATTATTTTAAGATTCAATAAGCTGAAATTTCATAAAATTTTATTAACTGGACTTTGGATAGAAATTGATTTTATTCACTTTCTCTTCGATTTATTAGGCTTTTAAAGTTGAAGTTCAGGTGACCATGCATCGTGATAAATTCTTATAATAAAACCACTAATCTCTCAAACTTATTTTTGGAATAAAACTCTACATGTTTCGGACAGTTCCTCTGTCCATCATCAGGAGTTTCTCACTGTACACACAGCAGGATCAGGATTTTCCTTCCTGATCCTGCTCGCAAGCTGTCAGTAAACCTGTATGACGTACACCATTGCTGTGTGTACATTGAGAAACTCCTGATGATGGACAGAGGAACTGTCCGAAAAATGTAGAGTTTTATTGCAAAATTAAATTTCAGAAATTAGTGCATCTAGTTGGTTTTATTATAAAAATAGGTTTTTCAAATGTGTAGGCTCCATTAAAATCTGTTTATTTGAGGCAAAAGACCTGTCAAGAAATAAATATCCGCTACGTATGTTACTGTCTGAAGAAACTTTATATTTGCAGCAGAATCTTTTCCTGAGACAGGGGTTTTATTTTTGTATTTCGGAGACATCATTATCCAATGTCAAATTTCAATCCCTGACGAATACTTGTTAATGCTGTTTTAAGATTTTGTTACATTAATGTCAACCTGATATGTAATTATATTCTGGGTACAAAATCAATTTTGTGCTGGATAATTTCAAAATCATTTGGTGCAGATTTGCTTAAACGGGAACATAACTGTGATATTGTAAGGGTAACGTTTGACAGAACATTATCATGCCATGGCCTTGTAATACGATTTTGGTGACGTCACAGTAACTGCACACATTACGAGTGCTTAAGATTCAGAGAGCTTTAGGTACCTTCTGGCTGCCTTTTGCGGGTTTGGTTAGACTGTGCAGAGTAATAATGTAACAGGAACAAACCGTAGGCATTTCGTAATCTGTCTTGAGTCCCTCGTTGTGCATAATACGAGTTTAACAGGTTGCCTTATGACGTACAGTGCTATAAAGTAGCTACAGACATGTCTGATGAAAGTCACATTAAATGATAACCTTAGAATTAAATAAACTGTAAATTTGTTCTAAGATATGTCAATGTAATGTATCAAAATTCTCAACTGTAATTTTTGAAATAAATGTCATTTTAATTATATTACTTAGACGCTTACGTGTATCGCGTTAGTTTTATTCTATTCTAGCTGGACCTAAAGGTGAGGTTTTCTGCGATACCGTCGTCAGAGCCTTGCGGTTTTGCAGTGGACTGTAGGTAAGAACGGCACGGCTTTCACTGCAAAAGTGTTCAAAATTTTAACGCCACCTGCAGTGAACACAAACCTCAGAGAACCATCATAAGCTACAAGGTATCCTACCAATTGGAAACAGAATTTAAACAAAAGTCACAAAACAGTAAAGCGTAAAATTCTCTATTAGGTGCACTGAATTACTCTTTACATTAGTCTCAGTTCCCTACATAGTAATGTACAGAAAACTAAGATAAAATGCATCCTGTCCTTCCTGCCGTGTTTTGGATTAGGAGTCTAGTAGCAGAATATTTTAGCTAAGCAAAATAGAATAGGCAACTGGGCGATAGAAATTGGGTTTACTTTACAACGAGAAGCTTTTCGATTTGTTCATTTCACTACATATTTTAGGGCAATATGGAGAACGACATGTAGATTCACACAGTGTAAATAGATAGAAGCGTCAAATGCTAAATTATTAACACGTTAATCTAGGAAACTTAGTTGTAGAAGGAATCCTAATATAAAACACGGACTTAAGGGAATAGAATATGAATGTTTGGTTTGATGTCAGCTGCTTGTAGGTAGAACTGCGTGAACATAATAGTGAAAAAGACGATATTCAACAATAATCATATATAGCTTGAACTATTTTCTGCCCTTTAAATTAACCCCAAATCATGCAACAAATAAAAGGCAATTAGTTGAGGGCTTATAAAGTCTCGAAAATAGAACTCCCTTCCTTGACATTTGTTGAGTGTTTAGTTACTCAATTAAGCACTTTGCGTGTCATTTTAGCTCAATAATATAGTGACATATAAAAATGCGGGTCTAGATACCCCCTATTTTGAATACGTGTTACATTCCAAGATCGCTGAATAGTTCATTTTATTTATTAATTCCAGTCAAGTAGTGCTGATATAGAATACAGATAGATTTCCCCTTACGAAGTGAGGAAGACCTCTGACTTCTGGAAATATGTTAAACAGCTATGAGATGAAATAATTGTCATTATTGAATGGATTTTATTTTTAACTGAGAATTTGGAGTCCTTGGTTTTTAATTCAGTGTATACAGTATTTCGTTGTGTTTCGATATGCAGGCTTTCTAAATTTGAGATAAATTGCTCCATATAAGGTTTGTGTCAATTGAATGGTTCAAATTCGTATATACTTGGGGTGACGACGATGGCCTTTAAATTATTACTTTTTATATTGTTCAATGACAAAATATCTCGGTGTGACAACCTGGCTGTGAAATTAACTCGAGAGTTGAAAGGTCAGGTTTTGTCTTTTCTGTGTCCCATATAGGCTACTGTATATTACAAAAGAGACCAACAGACTTACTCGGAAAGTTTGTCATTGTTTTCTGGTATCACATTGCAAGATTAATTCATAATCTCGACAATACTGAGCTGCCGAAAATTTTCCCCATTTGGAACATTATTCCCTAGCAAGAAACTTCTCGCGCTCAGCGCTTAGTTGGAATTGCTAAATATTTTAGAGTTACGTGGATCTTTAAATCCGTCACTATATTCAAATATCATGCAAGTTTTTGAAGTACAGCTTGCATAAGTAAATCTCTAATGTTCTCAAGATTTCAGTTTTCCTTACAATGCCACGTTGATTAGCTACTAAGATCAAGAAAGACTGACAAAGAGGTGAAAACGAAATGCATACGAGCCATTATTAGCACAACGCCACGCTTGATTCCAGTTCAATAGCTCTCCATTTCGAAGCGAGACCAGTTTACTGTTAATCCTGAATTGACGTCCCTGGAAAATAAATTTTTACCGTCGTGATTAATGTTTGTGTATCTCAGTACGAAACTTCTTCTTGTTCCATTCTGGGGTTTAGAACTTGAGTTGGCTTCTAGATTTTTGGAAAATTCGTGAACCACTACGTAGACCTGAGATGGATAAACTGGCAGACGTTTTTAGACTAATTCAGAATAAATAATTTTGATTCCAGAGAAACTAAGTCTTTTCCAACTGCTTACGCGAAGAGACAGACATCCAGTTCGCTTAAGGTTGTCTTTATAGATGCGTGTACATCATTTGATGTATGTATGTAAGTATGTATATATATATATATATATATATATATACACACACAAAGTGTACTTCTGTAACACAAGATTATTTACGAAGATCAAAATCTTTGTTAGCTTACACGCAAATATAGTGCCGGAATCAGCTCTACTGCCGCAGAAGATGGAGAAATGCAGGCAGTATGATTTAGGCAAATCTGGCTCGCATTCATTAGGGTAAAGCAAAGCTGGATCCTGTAATGCGTGTCATACTCACAACACAAACAACTGTGTGCATCGAATACAAATAACGCACATGCATTATGCCTGCTTTTGTTTGCAGTTTGTGAAGTAGGTGACGACGATTTTTATACTGAAATTTCTTTATGAAAATTCTCAGTTATTTCTTTTTGAAATATGTCTCGTAACAATATCTGCCACAAGAATAATGCAACGTGCAGGAAACTGGGCATTTCTATGCTGTATCAATAGAAGCAACAAGCTTAGCTTTCTAGCATGTTGAACTGTTGATGTTAATCAGGTCTCATTCCATATGCCTGACACTATTAGAAATTTGGCTCTTATCGGGACTGTAGAACTAATATTGAGAGACTGCAATTGGTCTCCTAGCTGCTTGTAAAATAATTTTAAAAAACAACAAATTGTGTGTCCTGGCGGACCCACTGATCCAAGATCGTATACTATTTCTATTGTATTTGCATTATTAACATAATCATTGTTATTTTATTACATACTAAACACAGGAATATAAAATTCCTATCTTTAGTTTTTATTTTGATTTTTGATTATATTAACATAACGCTTTTCTTCTTGCCTTTTTTCCTGCTTGCTTTTTCTTCATTTGTTTTTGTCATCTCCATGTGATTTTCCTATTTGTAATGGGCCACACTCTTGTTCAGTCAGAAAAAAATATATAATATATCATCACTACTATTTTTATGAAAATGCAAATTAAAAAAGTCAGATGTAAAATTAAAAACGCAACTACTCTTAAGATAAGCAGAAAAAATTTTGTTTCCTAAATGTGTAATGGGGTGACAGCGAAGATTTATCTCACTAAAAATTTAATTAAGCTTGAGGATTTTTATGTAAATATTCTTATATTTATATTTATATTTAGGTTTGTTTTAATAAAATCTAAATTTTCAAGAATACATGACAGGAGTATTTACTACGTTATTCTTTCAGAATTTTATCAATGCCTTTAATCATTTTTTCTTTCCGTTCTCTTTTCATCTTTGTTTCATTTTATGGTGTAAAATGTCAGTAGTTGATGGACAGTCACGAAATAAACGAATAAGCAATTCAATGTGACAATTCTTTTCTCCATTCCTCGTCAGTATCTGCAGTAATACTTAAAATGTTACCTGCTTTTTTTCCCTTCCAGGGTAAGAGAGCAAAATTAACACTGCTTAAGCTTAGTCTAGC
>Ga0123357_10006799_pt1 | contig 14044 bp, 13 predicted proteins | sample TergutEmb28metaG_FD_89873 | JGI IMG/M metagenome (GOLD analysis project Ga0123357, IMG submission 89873) | Embiratermes neotenicus P4 segment gut microbial communities from Petit-Saut dam, French Guiana - Emb289 P4 | ecosystem: Host-associated > Arthropoda: Insects > Digestive system > Gut ... | reverse complement strand
ATTTCTGTCACAACTCGTGCAAATAATTATTGCACAAAAAACCAAAACTGTTAATATAAATTTACCCATAATTTATTTGTTTATTAGATTATACGTGATTCTCAATTTTCACTTCTTTGTCAGCAACGCTGTAATCTGCTTGCAGATAGCGTGGTGGCATATTGGCGAGGTAGCGGCTTCACAAAGGTTTGGGCGGGGTAGTAACTTCTAAAGTCGCACTGCCTTTTAAGCGGGATTGCTGCCGCTATCTTGCCAATATGCTCGTTAGGCGGTCGCCCATTATTTCTCATATTTTTAATGTTTTATCTATATCGTCAAATCTATCAATTACAAATAGGTCTTCATCACTTGTTTCAAACATCTTATCTGCCTCTGCAAGAGTCAGAGGTTTAGAATGTTTTTCAGAAATAAGTTCAACAACTTGGTCTAAATCCTTAATTCCTGTTTTAAAATACTCTTCCATTTCTGTTGGGAAACAATAATTACGCGGTAAATATATGGAAGTATCTGGAAAATACATCACATAATCTCCACCCAAAATATTGATAATTTCAAAAACAATAAGTCGCCATTTTTCACGCCATAAAACATCAAAGTCCTTACTTATATTAAACCATTGATAATAACGATTAACCCATATAGAAATTTCTAAAAAATATTTGTTAATTTCTAAATCCAATCCGTAAGGACCTTCAAGATAATAATGTTTTGAATCGGTACAATAATCATCTTCAGAATCTTCAATATTCCAATAATTTCCAAAGTTCCATGAATGTATTTTTAAACTCCGTTCTAATTCTTCTTCATTCTTTTTTCTAAATCCTTCACCCCAGTCATTATATAGATGTGCAGAGTTCCATATTTTACGCTTTTCTATAAGAAATTCAGATTCTTCTAATTTTAAAGAATTCAATAAGTCAACTATCTGTGACTTGCTTTCTATTTCTTTATTTTTAAATGGCATTGAATGATTGCCTATTATTATTAAATTTACTCCCATAATAATTGTCTATCTATTTTTCAATTTCTATTCAGTCAGTCAAATTTTTCGGTATCGCTGTCGGGTGTCGCCTAACTCATAAATACACGCAAAGATACATAATTTTTTATCATTATAACGTTTTCTTGAAAATATTTATATACAGGCGATTAATTTTCATTTCCGGTTATGTATTTAAAGTTAAAGATGCATCCCTAACGGGATGTTTGCTTTGTGAATTCTTTAGATTAATTCTTAATGGTAAAATTTAGCAATCGAATTGAGACAATGTGGACAAGTGTATGTAAATACAAAAATCAAATAAGTACTGTCTTTGGAAGTTGTGAAAATATTTTAGTACAGTATTTTTCAATCGTTTGAATCGAGTATTCTTTCGACTTTTGCCTTTTCCCGATTTTTTTAATTTAAATGGAGGCTGTCCATTTTGAGATACAGCCTCCTGTTTTGAGTAGATTTTTCTTTGGCTTACAAATCTGAACATGTTACAGATTCATAATTGCTCGCTATTGGTCAGCGTTTTTGATAGCCCATGCTGTAAGGTATGTAAAATGGCATTTGAAGGTCTCGTTTAAAGGTTTTTGAGTAGTGTGTTTCTTTTGTCCATTCAAAGACCAATATACAATATTCCAACCTTTTTTATATGAACAGTCGTATTCAACACCATAATAATCAGAAGTCCCTTTTTCGGTAAAATCCCTGTCGGCATACTTAAACTCAATAGCCCAATTATCACTTACAAAACCAAAAGCACCAATAATTTCATCAGAAGAGTTATGAGCTTCTATATTAACCGATACGGTTTTTGCTTGAGTATCACTTGAAGGAAGTCCTTCATTTATCATTGTGTTAGAAGCAGAGTCTAAATATTCACTGGGAATAGTTGCAGGAAAATTCAGTTCAAACCCATCATTTTCGAATTTGGCGGAAAATGCTAAATAAGGCCAGTCACCATTAGAATAATAGGTCACATAGAATTTTGCAAAAGCAATATCTCCTTTGCCATTTTCAAGGTTTGTTACTTTAACTATTAATGGATTTTCCTTAATCAGCGCATCTCCGTAGCTATCAGTAACAGTCTCATTTTCACTAATTTGATCAGTCTTATTACAATCAGTAAAAAATACTACCATTATTGCCATTGCTAAATAAAAAACTGTTTTGTTCATATCATATTACTTTAATTTGCTATCATTTAAGTTGTTGTTATTCTTCAAATTGTCCACTGTGCTGTTTCCTGCTTGCCGAAAAATACATACAAAAATACATAAATTTTTTATCCCTATAACGATTTCTTGAAAATATTTGCAGATGTTGCGCTCTATATCTGATAATGATTTTGTAGGCAAAAAATCATTATTTTTATATAAATTTATTTACCTTTACGAAAAATTTTAATTCTATGATTTTTCTTGAGACAAAAGCGGTTGTTAAACAATATGATGCGCATTTAGCATTGAATCGCGTAAGCATACAGGTTCCCGAACAAAAAATTTTCGGACTGTTGGGTCCTAATGGAGCTGGAAAAACTACTTTGATCCGAATTATTAACAGGATTACAGCTCCTGATTCGGGCGAAGTGTTGTTCAAAAACCGGCCTTTAGCGACTGATGATATTTATAACATCGGTTATTTGCCGGAAGAACGCGGGTTGTACAAAAAAATGAAAGTAGGCGAGCAGGCAATTTATTTATCGCGCTTGAAAGGACTATCGGCTGACGAAGCTAAGAAACGCCTGAAAGCTTGGTTCCAAAAGTTTGATATCCTTTCGTGGTGGGATAAAAAATTGGAAGAGCTTTCGAAAGGGATGCAGCAAAAAATACAGTTTATCATAACGGTTGTTCATGAACCGGAATTGTTGATTTTCGACGAGCCGTTTAGCGGATTCGATCCCTTAAATACCGAATTGTTAAAGAACGAAATATTAGACTTAAAAGAGCAGGGGAAAACCATTATTTTTTCTACGCATAATATGGCTTCCGTAGAAGAAATTTGCGATGAAATAGCACTAATTAACCGGTCGGAAGTTGTTTTAAGCGGTGATGTGGCTGAAATTCGTTCGCAACATAAAAAACATATTTATAAATTGCAGACTGAAAATGATAATTTGAATATTGATCCCGCTTTTTGTGAAATCTTAGAAAGCGGAAAGCATTTTCATACCAATTGGTTCCGGATACGGAATTTGCAGCATTTGCCCAATTCGACTTTTCTATCCCAGTTGGTGCAAAAAAATGAAATTCTTTCATTCGAAGAAGAAATTCCTTCTATGAATGATGTTTTTATTCAAGCAGTTACAAAAAATAATAGTATATGAACAAAATAGGAATTGTAATAAAACGGGAATACCTGACCCGCGTCAAGAAGAAATCTTTTATCATTCTTACGCTTTTAATGCCGGCTCTTATTGTCGGGATGATTGTTGGAATTGTTTTTTTATCATCGATTAGCGATAAAAAAGCGAAAGTGATTGTTGTTGCCGATGAAACCGGCGAATATTTTCCAATCCTGAAAAATACCGATCAATACGTGTTTATTGAAGCAAAAGACGGATTTGCCGATTTCCGGAAAAATTCCGATGAATCGGTCTATGCCACTTTGATTATTTCCGGTGATTTATTGAAAAATCCCGAATCCATCACACTTTTTTCACATAAGCAAGTGGTGAATAGCGCTGAAAATGCAATTACTTCACAATTGAATGCATATTTAACCAATAAAAAAATCGAATCCTATCAAATTCCAAATCTGCAAGAAATTATCAAAGATAGCAAAGTAGATTTGAAAATAAAAACCATTAAAACGGATGAAACCGGAAAAGAAACACAAACTTCGGCTACGTTTGCTTCGTCGATCGGCATGATTTTTACGACCTTGATTTACATGTTTATCTTTGTATATGGCGCTATGGTGATGCAAGGCGTCATGGAAGAAAAAAACAATCGCATCATAGAAGTGATCGTTTCATCTGTTAAACCGTTCGACTTAATGATGGGAAAATTAATAGGAATCGGGTTGGTTGGTTTGACGCAATTTGCTATTTGGGCTATTCTCTTTTTGGGCGTTGGCTTTTCGAGTATCTTCCTGTCAAACGGATTCAGCCTGTTTCAAACAGTGAATGGGTTGTTTGGATCCGTTAATATGGCTGAAATCTGTTTCTACTTTATATTGTTTTTTGTTGGCGGTTATTTGATGTACGCTTCCCTGTTTGCGGCAATAGGGGCGATGGTAAACAGTCAGGAAGATACGCAGCAATATATGATGCCGATTACCGTTCTGGTTTTATTTGCGTTGTATGCAGGTATTTTCAGCGCTCAAAATCCCGATGGACCTTTGGCTTTTTGGGCATCCTTAGTTCCATTGACTTCGCCGATTGTGATGATGGTGCGCGTGCCGTTCGGCGTCCCCTGGTGGCAAATGCTTTTATCGATTGCCTTGTTGGTTGCTACTGTTATACTCATCGTTAAGTTAGCAGCAAAGATTTACCGTGTTGGCATATTGATGTATGGAAAAAAACCAACGTATGCCGAAATTGTAAAATGGTTGAGATATTAAAAAAAGAGAGCGTATCAAAAGCTGGGGGTTCCGCGTCAAGCGCGGAATGACAGGCTTTTGATACGCACTCTTTTTGATTAAAATTTCCTACAGCAGTTTAATCTTAATATTCCTGAAACACAGATTGCTTCCGTGATTTTGGAGCGAAATGTTGCCTTCGTCGAATTTTCCGTAATCCGGATAATCTTTCCATTTTCCGGCATTTCTGCGTTTAACCCAATCATCCGAATATTTTACGTATTTGGCAATTTCTACGCCATTGATCATTTGGGTGACCTCATTGCCATTAACGACCAAAAACAAACGGTTCCATTCGCCAGCCGGTTTACATGGGTGTGACGTTGGAGGATACATTGCATAATTAGCGCCGCACGTTTGCCAATCTTCCAACTTACCATCAGTATAGCCTGCATCATCTATCAGTTGAAATTCCGGTCCGGTTTCATACGGATAGTGGTACATCGTATCTTCTTTTACCTGAAAAATAATACCGCTATTGGAACCTTGCGCCAGTTTAAATTCCACCGTAAAAGCAAAACTCTTGTAAATACCATTCGTAATGATATCTTGCGATTCATTACCGCCTTGAGTGTTTATGGCAATACAGCCGTCTTGAACCGTCCATACATCGGGAATTCCCTGCATGTTGTAGCCATGCCAGCCGTCCGTAGTTTTACCGTCAAACAACAATTGCCATCCGGCTTGCTGTTCCTTTTCGGTTAATGTATTGGGCGCAGCTTTAAGATCCAGTTCGCCATAAAGTTTCATCGCAAGATCTGTTTTATTTTCACAAGAAGAAAATAAAAATACGCCAATTACTGCTAAAACATAAAAATAGATTCGCTTCATAATGTTTATATAATTAATTAGTTATTAATAGTCAAACTACATTGCTCTCTGTTTGTTAAACCGATAATTTCCAGTTTTATAATGTACTTTATCAGTTTTGCAGTACAAAATTACAGCATTTTTTTCAAATAACAATTTTCAAATTTAAATAAATAATGCTAATTTTGTCTGGTCTATTTAAAATATTTAGAAAAATTTGTTATGGAGAAGAAAGGGTATATATCTGAAATAAAATCAAATACGGATGTCAATGTGAATCGTTGTTATCAATGTGGAAAATGTTCGGCGGGATGTGCGGTCTCGGAAGAAATGGATTATCCGCCAAGTCGCGTCATGCGAATGCTTCAAACGAATGATCCGGAAAATTACAAGAAAATATTGGCTTCCGAATCCATTTGGTTGTGCGTTTCCTGTCAGAATTGCCTTACCCGCTGTCCGATGGAGATAGATATTCCGTATTTGATGGATTATTTACGCGGAAAATCGCTTCAAGGAAAAACGGTCAACAAAAAATCGAAAAATATTCTGTCGTTTCACCGTGCTTTTCTGGATTCGGTAAAATATACCGGACGTTTGTTTGAAGTCGGTTTGATTGCAGATTATAAAGTTCGGACTTTTAATATTCTGCAAGATATGGATGTAGCGCCGAAAATGTTTGCAAAAGGAAAACTTCCGATTATACCGGAAACAGTGAAAAATAAAAAACAAATGGGTGAGATTTTCAAAAATACCCAGCAGTAACAATCATCGAATAATAGCAAAATAATTATGAATATAGGATTTTACCCGGGTTGCTCCCTGAAAGGTACTTCTTCGGAATATGCACAATCGACTTTAGCGCTGGCAAATGCGTTCGACATCCATTTCACGGAAATAGAAGATTGGAATTGTTGCGGTGCTACAGCAGCTCATAACCTTAACCGCGAACTTGCTGCGGCTTTGCCTGCCCGGATATTGGCTTTGGCAGAAAAACAAGGTCTGAATGAAATTGTCGTTCCCTGCGCCGCTTGCTACAACCGGTTGAGCGTAGCGCAACACGAATGGAACGATGATAAGGCTTTAAAAAACCGTGTGTCTGAAATCATCGGAATGCCGCTCGGCGGAACATGCAAAATATTGAATGTTATGCAATTTATTGAAAAGTACATTGCTGATAAGATTCCCGAAAAAGTTGTTCGCCCATTTGATCATCCTGTGGTTTGCTACTACGGATGTCTTTTGGTGCGTCCGCATTCTATTCTGCAATTCGACCGCTTGGAAGATCCGCAATCGATGGACGAATTGATTCGAAAAACCGGAGCAAAACCTTTGGATTGGGGATTTAAAACCGAATGTTGCGGCGGCGGTCTTTCCGTTTCACGTACCGATGTCGTTGCTAAATTGTCCGGTAAAATCGTGCAGGATGCAGAAGACAGAGGCGCTGAAGCGATTATTGTCGCCTGTCCCATGTGCCAATCCAATCTTGATATGCGCCGTAATCACATTGATAGCTATTTAAGCCGGAAAACCAAAATTCCTGTTTTGTATATTACACAGGCAATCGGTCTTTCTGTTGGTTTAAGCCGTGAAGAATTGGGATTAAAGAAACTGTTTGTAGCACCGGTATTAATTCAATAAAATTTTAATTTAACACATTATGAGAAAGCTTGTAATTATTCTTTTTAGTATCCTGTCGGCGAATATTCAACTTTTCGCCCAGTATGTTTATCCGTTTCAAAATCCAACATTAAGTGATGATGAACGTTTGGATAATTTGTTGTCTATAATGACGATAGACGAAAAGGTCAATGCCCTGTCATACGATGTAAACGTACCTCGCCTCGGGATACGCGATATGAGGCAGGCTGAAGGATTACACGGTATGGCGCTGGGCGGTCCTGCCGGTTGGGGAGGTTTCAAAGTAGTGAATGGTCAGCGCGTCCCCGACACATATCCGACAACCATTTTCCCGCAAGCGTATGGCTTGGGCGAAACATGGGATCCGGAACTGATACATAAAGTTGCCGATACGGAAGCTACCGAAATACGTTTTTATACCCAAAGCGAAAAATATAAAAAAGGCGGATTGGTGATGCGGGCGCCGAATGCCGATTTGGCACGCGATCCACGCTGGGGGCGCACCGAAGAAAGCTACGGCGAAGATCCTTACCTCGTGTCGGAAATGGTTGTGGCTTTCGTAAAAGGCTTGCAAGGCGATAATCCTCGATATTGGAAAGCGGCATCGTTGATGAAACATTTCCTCGCCAACAGCAATGAGGACGGGCGCGATTCCACTTCTTCCAATTTCGACAATCGTCTGTTTCATGAATATTATTCATATACGTTTCACAAGGGAATAGAAAAAGGCGGTTCAAGGGCATTTATGGCTTCTTACAATGCATGGAACGGCACGCCGATGACGATTAATCCCGTGTTGGAAAAAATTCGCAAGGAATGGGATATGAAGGGCATTATCTGTACCGACGGAGGCGCTTTGAATTTATTAATCACGGCGCATAAAGCCTTCCCCACGCATACCGAAGGAGCGGCGGCTGTTGTTAAAGCAGGCGTAGGACAATTTCTTGATACTTACAAGCCCTACATATACGAAGCGCTGCAAAAAGGTTTGCTCACCGAGAAAGAGATTGATAAGGCAATACGCGGTAATTTCTATGTTGCTCTCCGCTTGGGCTTACTCGACGGCGACCAGACAAAAGTGCCTTATGCCGGCATCGGTGTTACCGATACGATTGCGCCTTGGGGTAAAAAAGAAGTCCAAAATTTTGTGCGGCTTGTTACAGCCAAATCGGTTGTTTTACTTAAGAATGATAAAAAAATCCTTCCGGTGGACAAAAATAAAATTAAGTCCATTGCCGTCATCGGACCTCGCGCTGATGAAGTTCTTTTGGATTGGTACAGCGGAACTCCTCCTTATGTGGTAAGTATCCTGCAAGGAATCCGGAATGCAGTCGGTAGTGACGTAAAAGTGTATTTCGAGCCCAACGACGATATGGATAAAGCTGTTATCGCAGCAAAAAAAGCGGACATTGCTTTTGTCTGTATCGGAAATCATGTTTATGGTACCGATGCGAAATGGTTGTATTCTCCAGTTCCCAGCGACGGGCGCGAAGCTATCGACCGTAAAGCGCTGTCGTTGGAACAGGAAGACATCGCCCGTTTGGTTTATAAAGCCAATCCGAATACGGTGCTGGTTTTGGTCAGCAGTTTTCCGTTCGCTATCAATTGGTCGCAGGAAAATTTGCCTGCCATTCTTCATATTACGAATAACAGTCAGGAATTGGGTAATGGTTTGGCTGACGTGATTTTCGGCGACTACAATCCCGCCGGAAGAACAACTCAAACTTGGGTAAAAAGTATTGCCGATCTGCCGCCGATGATGGATTACGATATACGCAACGGAAGAACTTATATGTATGCGAAAGAAAAACCGCTTTATCCGTTCGGTTACGGGCTGAGTTATACGCAATTTTCTTATTCGGGACTTACGCTCTCCGCAGCTTCTATCGGCAAGGATGAATCGGAAACCGTATCGGTAAATGTAAAAAACACAGGTAGCAGGGATGGAGAAGAAGTTGTCCAGCTTTACGTTTCATTTCCCGATTCGAAAGTAACACGACCTGTAAAACAATTGAAAGGCTTCAAACGGATTATGATCCCGAAAGGTGAAAGTCTCGATGTAACTTTTGAACTCAAAGCAAGCGACTTGGCTTATTGGGATAACGATAAGGATACATTTATTGTCGAGCCTGGAACCATTAATTTGATGATAGGCGCTTCGTCGGACGACATCCGGTTGGCGAAGAAAATAGTTATAAAATAGAATCGGAAACGATTGGTCGAAATTAGAAGAAAAACAATAACCATAGTTAAAGTGAAAATTGTTAATCATAAAAATTAAACAGTATGCGAAAATTATTATTTCTTATTATTTTAGTGTGCGGCACATTGTTGCCGAGCTGCAGCGGAAATGACCAAAGTGACGGTAGTTCACGTGTTAAGGATCTTGGAAAACAGGCTGCCATTGAGTTTTGCGATTGTTTCAAAGAAAACAGCAAAGACGACTGCTTGGATCAATTGATGGCCAAGTATTCCCAATCCGATTATTTGGATGCAGATTTTATTAATGCATTCAATGATCAGTCGTCATGCGGTGTTACATTGGAGAAGATAACTGTTCCTCAATAACATTTTGTTATTTATTTACAGGGATCATTTATATTTTAAAATAATATTTTCGGAGCCAATGGCTATACATTGGGTCCTGGATATTGATTTTGTCTCCGACTATATCAATAATATCACGTTCTAAAAGCGCCTTTTTAATTCTGCCGATGTTGGCGGATGTTCCCAATCTGTATTTTTTCAGCGTTTCCTGCGAACTGAGTTGGGTTTCATTGTTCAAAATAGCCTTGAGAAAATTAATTTGAGTAGTCGAAAGCGTTTCGATAATATTGATGAAGAGCAGGCTCAATTGATTCACCAAATTATCGTGCGCGTTCTGTATGATCTCTGCATTACAATTTTCACGTGTCCTTAACCAAACCTGTTGTGCCAGTTGCTGCACATAGTAAGAATGATTATCTGCTAAAGAAACTATCATACCAGCTTCTGCAGCATTAATCGCTTTTCCGGTATCTTTGAATCGTTTTCTTATAAAGTGTATCCAATGCTCTGTGTCGATTTTTTCAAGAAACATCAAATCGCCGAATTTGTAAAACGGCATGGAAGAATTGCTAAATACATCCAATAGCATGTGCCGTTTACTGCCATACAAGCAATAAGATACATGCTGGTGTCGTTGCCAGTGGGCGCGTAATTTTTTCTGAAAATCTATCGGATTCTCAAATGTTCCAATATTTTGAAATTCGTCGATACAAATTACCATCTGTATTTTCTTTTCAATAGCGATAGATTCCGCTAAATCAAGGATATCACTGGGATTTCTTTTTATTTCTTCCCATTCCAGTCCAAATGAAAGGTCGTTTTGCATATCGGGTGAAAATGTGATTTTCGGCATTAGACGCGAAAGGAATGTTTTTGCATTTTGCATAATATCGTCCCATTTCGACGACGAGGCTTTTAATACTTCTTTGGCTAAAGCGAGATAAAATTCTTCTTCTTTCCGGGTCGTAAATAAATCAATCTGACAAACTTTTATTTCTGATTTTTCTGTTTTGAGCTTTTCCACTACCTTGTTTACCATTGAAGTTTTTCCCCACCTACGTGGAGAAATAATAATCGTGTTGATAAGCCCTGAGAAATTAGAAATCAAATGTTCTATTTCTTTCTCTCTGTCTGTAAATTCTTTATGAAAAGCAAGACGTCCGAATACAAATGGTAATTTTTCCATGATGTTCAAATTTTGATGCAAAGATAGCTAACAAAATTGTAACTTACAAAAATGTAACATACAATTTTGTAAGTTACAATTTTGTAAGTTACATTTTTGTAAGCTCATAAATAGCTTCATTTATTGTATGGGAAAATATTGGATAATTTTACCGCTCTATCATGTAAAAGCTATAAAAACATTTCATCCGTTTTCAAATTCAAATTTATTTTATACTTTTGTCTTATCATCTAAGTAAATTATGGTACATGGGTTTTTCAAAGTAGCGGCAGCCATTCCGGAAGTGAAAGTTGCCGATTGTGAGTTTAATGCTCTGCAAATCAAGAAACTCCTTCTTGAGGCAGACCAACGGCAAGCAGGAATTGTTTGTTTTCCTGAATTATCTTTGACCGCTTACACTTGCGGTGATTTATTTCTTCAACAGACATTGGTCGATGAAGCTGAAAAAGAACTTCAACGCTTGTTAAGCGAAACGGCGGAACTGCCGATTTGTTTTATTGTCGGCGCTCCGGTCAGGCATCACTCCAAATTATATAACTGTGCTGTTGTTTGCAAAGGCGGCAGGATTTATGGAATTGTACCGAAAACCTTTCTCCCGAATTATTCGGAGTTTTATGAAAGACGTTGGTTTGACGCATATCCTTTTAATAGTCAGGAAATAATGATTAATTATGCCGGCGAATCCGTGCCTTGTGGAGCAAATTTGATTTTTGAATTTCATCTGCTTCGATTTTCTGTGGAGATATGTGAAGATCTTTGGTCGGTAATTCCACCCAGTTCGAATCACGCAATCGCTTGTGCACAAGTAATTTTCAATTTATCAGCAAGTGATGAATTGATAGGTAAACAACAATATGTGAAATCTTTAATTAGCCAACAATCAGCGCGTTGCCATGCCGCTTATGTATATTCTTCCGCCGGATTCGGCGAATCAACTACCGACTTGGTTTATGCCGGAAATGCTTTTATTTACGAAAATGGACGCTTATTAGCCGAATCCGAGCGTTTCCGTTTGAGCGCGCAATTGATTGTGTCTGAGGTTGATTTGGATTTATTAGACGCTGAAAGAGGACGAAATACGACTTTTGCCAAGCAGCCGTCAATTGGTGATTATTTACGAATTAACATTCCTTTCGATTTTAATTTGAATCAAAAGCCAATCAAATTAACCCGCCGGATCAGTCCAACGCCTTTCATTCCGACCGGTGACAAAACCAATGAAAGTTGTAGAGAGATTTTTTCGATTCAGGTGTCAGGGTTAGCCAAGCGTTTGCTGCATACCGGAGCCCAATCGTTATTGGTTGGAGTTTCAGGTGGTTTGGATTCTACTCTGGCTCTGTTAGTTTGCGTCAAGACAATTGATAAATTAGGATTTTCCCGTTCAATGGTTTGCGGTGTTACGATGCCCGGCTTTGGGACGACCAATCGCACTTATATCAATGCCATCCAACTAATGCAGTCATTACAAGTTACTTGCAGAGAAATCCCTATCGGTGACGCTTGTAAGCAACATTTCAAGGACATCGGTCATGACTTTTCCGTTCATGATGTTACGTATGAAAACACGCAAGCGCGTGAGCGAACGCAAGTTCTGATGGATTTAGCCAATCAGCAAAACGGTTTGGTTGTTGGTACCGGTGACATGTCGGAGTTAGCTTTGGGGTGGGCGACTTATAATGGCGATCATATTTCTATGTATGGCGTAAATTCCGGAATACCCAAAACGCTGGTGCGTCATCTCGTCAAGTGGGTGGCAGAAACCCAAATGGACGAAAACAGTAAGGCAACTTTGGAAAATATTCTGCTTACGCCGGTTAGTCCTGAATTGCTTCCGGTTGATTCGCAAGGACAAACGACTCAGTTTACTGAAAATCTTGTTGGTCCTTACGAACTGCATGATTTTTTCCTTTTTTATACTTTACGTTACGGCTTTACGCCGGCTAAGATTTATTTTCTGGCGCAGCAGGCTTTTTGTGATGTTTATGATTATGCAACAATTTTGAAATGGATGGAAACATTTTTCCGTCGGTTTTTTAGTCAGCAATTCAAGCGGAGTTGTATGCCGGACGGTCCGAAAGTCGGTTCCGTTAATTTGTCGCCGCGCGGCGATTGGCGTATGCCGAGCGATGCCTGCGCAAACTTGTGGCTTAAAGAAATTGAAGAATTAAAAAAAGGATTATAAGTTTTAAATGTTCCTCATCGCAGACATTATTTCTTTTTTGAAGAATCCATATTTTGGGAATCAACAAATTTTAAGCCGAAAAGAAAAATACCGTTGTCTTTCCAATTTGGCAATGCTATCAATATTAGTAGGGATGCTTTTTTTTATTCTTTTTATAATTGAAAACTTCATATTAAAATACTATGGCATTGAGCTTAAACAAAAGAATTTTGGTTTTGAAAAAGGTTATGCGATATTAATTATTTCAATTTTAGGACCATTTTACGAAGAACTTCTATTTCGTTTACCGCTCTCATTTCGCAAAAAAGACGTCAATGCGTCTCTCTTTACTTTAATTGGAACGGCGGGATTTGCTCTTTTATCCCTTTTTAAGGACGTAAACTTGAACCGAACTGAGGTAAGCCTTATAAAATACATTTTTATAATTACCGGCGCCGGCATAATATATCTTTTTAGTTCTTTTACATCCGAATCTCTGGGAAAAGTAAAAATCTCGTTCGGAAAGTACATCGTATGGGGAAGTCTTATTGTTTTCACGCTTGCCCACTTAACCAATGTAGCCAATTTTGATATGCGATTACTTCCTATCTATCTTTTCAATTTATTCCCTATCTTTTTCTTGGGAACAGTTCTTTCTTTTTGCCGCTTGCGATTGGGTTTTTTCTATGGCTTTTTCTTCCATGCGGCATGGAATTTTTTGCCGGCGTTGCTACACACTTAAAAATGGATCATCGGTAAAACGCAGATTGCAAAAGATTGAGAGATAGGAAAATCCGGAACGGATTCGATATTGGTAGCCCGATGTGGAACATCGGGGTGAGAATGAGACAAGCGAGTTATCCCAAGAGGCGAAGCCCCGATATATTTTTGTTTCATTCGGACGAGAGCTAAAAAATGCTATTCCGCACAAAGTGTCATACGAATTTCACCTCTATACCTTTGTTTCAATTGTCGACTTGCTCAATAAATAATTGGTAAAATGAATACTGTGCAAATTCCGTTTCATCCTGCCCCCCTATTCCGGTCGAATCTGCCCCCCTATTCCGGCGATGCTGACCCCTCAGCTGGCTGTTTATAGATAGGATTCTGTTTTACAGATAGAAACAGGGGT
>Ga0123357_10006798_pt1 | contig 14044 bp, 12 predicted proteins | sample TergutEmb28metaG_FD_89873 | JGI IMG/M metagenome (GOLD analysis project Ga0123357, IMG submission 89873) | Embiratermes neotenicus P4 segment gut microbial communities from Petit-Saut dam, French Guiana - Emb289 P4 | ecosystem: Host-associated > Arthropoda: Insects > Digestive system > Gut ... | reverse complement strand
CAGCATCCATCCGCACACGAAGTATGAGGCCGAGGTCTACGTCCTGAAGAAGGAAGAGGGCGGGCGCCACACCCCGTTCTTCAACGGCTACCGTCCGCAGTTCTACTTCCGCACGACGGACGTGACGGGTGACCTGCATCTGCCCGAGGGCGTCGAGATGGTCATGCCGGGCGACAATATCCAGATGACGATCACGCTCATCACGCCGATCGCTATCGAGGAAGGTCTGCGTTTCGCTATCCGCGAGGGCGGCCGCACAGTCGGTTCGGGCGTTGTCACCAAAGTGCTCGAATAGATATCAAAGCGCTTAAAAAAAGACATCAGTTAATTAAAAACGAGGGCGGCTCATTCGGACCGCCCTCGTTAATTAATACTTAGTAAAATATAACGATTAAGTCCTGCGTGATGTAGGCGAAGGGCGTCCGGTTTTCTTAACCAAAAATGGACGCGGACGCTTCGCAATAATTGATATAACAGACTATGAAAAAACACAAGCGACGATTGCGCTTCTTTCTGAATTAGCGAAAGGCAAGAAAAGTGGACAGGACGATGGCTGGCTTTCAGAGCAGGACGTCGCCGCGGTCTCCTTCAATAAATAATCCGAAGGCGAAAAGGCATTTGCTCCATTTACAACAAACTTTCTTATTAACATCCTGAGGATAAATATATGAAATTTAATCATCGCAAAAAAGAACACCCGTTCACATTGTTGATAAATATGATATACTTATTGTATGAAAATAAAAGAAGCAAATGTTATTATCCCGGCAGACTTGGATAACCCGCCGGAACCTCATGAAATAGAAGCTGCATGGATAATGGCACGACACTACAATTGTGCAGTAAAATTCTTGAAGCCAATAATTGGGTACAAAATTAAGACGGCCGATTTTGTAATTCAAGGAGTCTTATGGGAGCACAAATGCCCTATCAGTAAGTCTCATCGGCGGTGCGTAAATGTTCAGCTTGATCGCGCGTCTCAACAAGCGCGCTGCATTATATTTGATGCAAGGAGAACCGAATTGAATGATGAATTTCTAAAGAAGCAGTTGTATAAGGAATTGAGTACAAGGCATTCGATTCGAAAACTGGTTTTCATAACAAAAAATTCCGAAATTATTGAACTGAAATAAATTGTATGCTATTATTCTATTAATGAGAAGACCGGGCAGCCTGGACAGGTAGTCAAAGGAGTATCTCATAAGAAAATAATAGACACTGGACGGAAAACCTGTTCGGTGTCTTTTTCAAAGAAGACATTAAAAGAATAAGGCGATCTGTTTTAAGCTTATTCATCAGCATCATATTTTTTTGCGAGCAGTTCTTTGAACATAGGCATACTGAAGACAACTTTCCCGCGCCCGGCCTCTGCCAGAATTCCTTGATTGACAAGCCGTCTTTTGTAATGGCTCGCATAGGATGGGCTGACTTCCATTCGCAAAGCGATATCCGCCATCCGGCTTCCGCCAGTATCCGCCAGCATGGCCAAAAGAAACCGCATGTCAGTATCCGACAGATCGTTTACCGAAGCGTCCAATATCATACTCTCCATTTCCTGTTCAGCGTCCGAAATGCCCGACGCTACGTCGTGTTCTGTTATTGTCTTTTTGTTTGATTGGTTAAACGCGTGGTAACCGATGAGCTGAAGCATAAACGGATACCCCTTTGTACTCACCGCCGCAATATCGAGTGCACTTTTCTCAACCTCTCTGCCGGATAGCTCGATTGTCTTTTTGATTGTCGCCCGAACCTCGGGATAGGTGATCGGATCCAGCGTCCGCCGGAAAGCCCTTCGCAAAAATGAGATCGACGAATTGCTGAACATTTGCATCACATTATTTGGCAAGCCGGCCATAAGCAACGCGACATTTCTTTTTTCCCGCACAAAAAACTGAAAAGTGGAAACGAACTCTATCATTTCCGGGAATCCCGCAGATACCTCATCAATTGTAAACAAAAGCCCCACATCGTTCTTTGCGAGCATGTCAAGATAGTCGTCCATCTCCGCCCGCCATGTTCTTTTTTTTCCCTCTGTGATTTCGCGCTGAAACCCGATCCCTGAAATTTGTACCCCCGTCAGTTTGCTCTTTGCTTTCTTCTCGATAAAGGAAGACGCGCGCCTCTCAATTTGTTCAACAAATTGTTCAAGCATAATATTTGACGCTATCGTGTGAATGGGTATCCAGCCGATTTTTTCCGCCTCTGTCCCTATCGTATTCAGTAAAACAGTTTTCCCGCTGCCTCTCGGCCCGGTGAAAATGGTTATTCTGTTCGGGTCGCCAGGCGGATTCTCCAGCCCTTTCAGGACATCGCCTATTAAATGCGAACGTCCAGCGAGAATCGGCGGCTCGTTTCCGAATACAGGGGTAAAGGGGTTTGTATACTCAGCCATTTTTTCACCTCACGCCTATTTTATATTACCTTTCAACTCTTTTCAACACATTTCAATAGTTTTCAAAAGCTTTCAACAGTTTTCAAATACGAGTTATAGGACATAATAGGCAGTATGTTAAGATGGAACCGAAGGGAGAAATCAAATGCCCGATATCAATAAGGGATTCGATTTCTGAAAGACATTGGGAACCGTCCCCATTGCAAGGGATCCCCGTACGCTTGGAGGCATATTTGAAAACCTTTGTATCAGGGATTTGTTGGTTTATTCCGATTCGATCGGCGCGAAACTGAGCCATTATCACGATACAAACGATCTTGAAATTGACGCGATCATTGAATTTGGGACAAAGTGGGCAGGGTTCGAAATAAAAATGGGTGCGCATCGAGTCGAAGAAGGGGCGAATGCCCTGAAACGGCTTTAAAAGAAGCTCGTTCTTAAGGTCGTGACCGAACCGGCGTTTTAGGGTGTGATTACTGGCGGCGGTCCGCTCTATACAATGGACGACGGGATACATGTGATACCTATCGATTGTTTAAAACCATGAAGGGGATGGCAAGCCCGAATGCGCCGTCACTCCCTTCATTTCCCTCATTTATCAAACTCGGAACGGTCTATACAGAGAAAAAAGAAGACCAAATTTAAACCATTTGTGCTAAAATACAACCTATGGTTTTTTCAAGTTCAATCTTTGTATTTTTGTTTTTGCCATGCGTGCTGTTGCTTTATTACGTTGTGTTTCGTAAGCGGCTGGCACGCAATATAGTTTTGCTCATCATGAGTTTGCTGTTCTATTCCTGGGGGGAACGGCGTTATATTGTGATACTGTGCGCGTCAATCTTTGCCAATTATTTCTTTGCCTTGCTTGTCGATCGATATCGAGATAATGCGAAGATCAGTAAACCGTTGATCGTTTTTATGTTGATTGTGAATTTGGGTATTCTTTTTGTATTCAAATATTTAGGATTCACTGCCAGCACTTTCGTATTGCTTACAGGCATTGATATGATCGTACCGCAAATAGCGCTGCCCATAGGTATATCTTTTTTCACCTTTCATGCGATTTCGTATGTGATCGATATATACAGAGGGCATGTACCTGTCCAGAAAAATCTTTTTCTTGTGGCATTGTACATCTCATTTTTCCCTCAATTAGTCGCGGGCCCTATCATCAGATACAATACTATTGCAGATCAACTGGAAGAAAGAAACGAGAGCTTTCAAGATTTTTCATATGGATGCTTCAGGTTTATCATCGGGCTTTGTAAAAAGATTCTGATTGCAAACCAGCTCGCGCTTTTGGCCGATAACGCCTTTTCCGCCAACGCGGGAAATGGTGAGCTTACAGTTTCTTTGGCGTGGCTGGGCGCTATCGCTTATACATTTCAAATTTATTTTGATTTCTCCGGATACTCAGATATGGCAATCGGTCTTGGGCGTATGTTTGGTTTTCATTTCCTGGAAAACTTTAATTATCCGTATATATCAAAAACTATCACCGAGTTTTGGCGCAGATGGCATATTTCTCTAGGTCTATGGTTTCGCGATTATGTCTATTTTCCGCTTGGAGGCTCGCGCGTGGATAGCAATTTCAGGATGGTCGGAAACCTGTTTGTCGTCTGGCTTTTAACCGGTATTTGGCATGGCGCGAGCACTTCGTTTGTCGCTTGGGGCTTACTCTACTTTTTCTTTATCGCCTTGGAAAAAATGATCGCAAGAGGCAAACGCGCCGACAGTATTGTTTCGTATTGTGAACGCCAAAATCCGCAAGTAAAAATATTTCTACACATATATACGATATTGGTTGTCGTTTTCGGTTGGGTGCTTTTCAGAGCGCCAAGCTTACCTTTAGCGGTGGATTTTCTACGCTCAATGTTTGGGCTCGCTGGAAATATGTTTACTAGCAATCAAACAATATTTCAATTCAATGAAAATATTATGATACTCATTGTCGCTGTTGTACTATGTACTCCACTTGTCAGCCAGATGTTCAATAGAATATCCAAAAGTGGCGCCGGCCAAATTGTAAAAACGGTACTGTTATCGGTACTTTTTGTTTTTGCCATTACCAACATGGTCAAAGAAACTTACAACCCCTTCATTTATTTCAATTTCTGATCATGGACGATAAGGACGTAAAACAGAAGAAGTGGATACAGCGCGGAGGCTACGCACTAGCAGCTGTATTCCTGGCAATTGCAGTATACTTTGGCATATCCATATTGAACAATTCAATCGGCCCATCTTACAGTATCATTCAGACATTACGTACGGCAGCCGAAAACGCGAACGATCTCGTCCCTTTAAAAAATGAAATCATCGATCTAAACGGGTTGGAATATTCTATTCTGCAAAAGAACGAGATCCCGGACGTAGCGTCGACTGTCATAAAAGGTACGGATAATTATCTCTATATCCCGGTATCCGACGAGACCGACGCCGCTGTCCCAGCGGGCCATATCTCAATACTTGGAGGCTACCTAAAAGTCAAGGATATTCCTCTACTATATATTTCAGCCCCGTATAAATCCGGGTATCGCGCGAAATTTCTCCCGGTCGGTGTCTCAGATGGCACTATGGCAACACATGAGAAATTCATTTCACAGATTTCAAAAAATGGTGTCTCTGTCATGGATCTGTCTGATTCCGATATCACATATTTCCGGACTGATCACCACTGGACGATAGAATCAGCCTTTAATACAACAGGCGCTTCAATAGCAAAATTAAAGGATCTAGGCTTTGAAATCGATCCTTCCTCCATCGTCAGTGATCCCGGTAACTATTCGTCCGAAACATTGAACAATATTTTTCTAGGCACGATAGGTCGACGCGTTGGGGCTCTTTACGCAGGCAATGACAACTTCACATACATCACACCAAATTTCAATACGGATATATACTTTGAATACAGAAGCGCCGGAAGCATCATACAAACAAAAGAAGGGGATTTTTCCAATGCGTTGATCTCGCCGCCAGTAGATACTGGCCAAGCGCCGGATTACTATTCCACATATCTGAACAATGGCGTAAACGAAATACGTGTGACCAATCGCTTAGCCGACAACGATAAAAAACTATTGATTGTCGGCGATTCTTACGGGCGTCCATTTGGCGCCTTTATGAGCCTGTATTTTGCTGAAACAAGAATTCTGGATGTGCAACCAGGAAGATTTGGAGACTCAATCTTCGACTACATCGACTCATACAAGCCTGACGCAGTGATCGTATTGTTTTCGGATATTGAATTGTATAACAATGACGTCTATAAATTTGGCGTCGAGCCGGAAAAATGGGACACACTTGCGAGACTCTTCACACAGCAAAGCAATCCGCAAAACTAACGTCTATTTCCCTTTGTAAAACTCTTTGATTTTATCAGCGACATAGATTATTTCTTCCTCCTTCAAACCGTAGAACATCGGAAGCCGGACAAGCCTATCGCTTTCTTTCGTCGTATATCGATCCTCTCCATTAAAACGTCCGGCTGGAGCGCTATGAAGAGGCACATAGTGAAATACCGCGCCAATCCCTTCCTGCTTGAGCCAGGCAAGCAATCTGCCACGTTCCTCAATATCTTTAGTTTTGATATAGAACATATGCCCGTTGTGTACGCACTCGTCAGGAATATGCGGCAAGTCGATCAATCCCTTTCCCTCAGGGCCCAACTCACGCAGTTCTTTGTAATACAGATTCCATGACTTGAGCCTATCTTGAGTGATCCCATCCGCCATCTCAAGTTGACTCCACAAATAAGCGCACAGGAATTCGCTCGGCAGATACGAAGACCCCCAGTCAACCCATGTATATTTGTCTATTTCGCCGCGGAAAAACTGGCTCCGGTTTGTACCCTTTTCGCGGATGATTTCCGCACGTTCAGCACTCTCCAAATCCCGGATAATGAGCGCTCCGCCCTCTCCCATCGTAAAATTTTTCGTCTCATGAAAACTGAAGCACCCGAAATCAGATATACCTCCGCAAGGCTTGTTCTTGTATGTCGACATTAGCGCTTGAGCCGAATCTTCGACCACTTTCAAAGCATACTCGCGCGCTAAACGACTGACACTGTCCATATCGCACGACACGCCCGCATAGTGCACCGGTACGACAGCTTTGGTCTTTGGCGTGATAGCCGCCTCAATCAGGTTTTCATCAATATTCATCGTATCAGGACGAATATCCACAGGAGACGATGGGGACGGTTCTGTTGTCTTGAAAGGATTGTCTCATTAGAAAATAGTGGACACGTTATCTTTCAACAGTTTTCAAATACGAGTTATAGGACATAATAGGCAGTATGTTAAGATGGAACCGAAGGGAGAAATCAAATGCCCGATATCAATAAGGAATTCGATTTCTGAAAGACATTGGGAACCGTCCCCATTGCATTTTGACACTGATGCAAGCAAGAAACTGATTCAAGAATACCTCGTTGGAAGGGAGATACAATATGATTGACGAAATGATCGAAACAGATGTGATATATCCTCCTACCGCAGAACAAATACAGGACCTTCGCACACACAACGTCGGAATGGCAGTAAGGCTTGCGGCAAAACTTGGTAGGCCTCTTGAAGACTGGGAATATGAGATATTTCGCAAGGAAGCCCGGGGGAAAGTCTATCAAATTGTAGAGCTGCCGAACGAACGGTTCGGTATCGTGTGAAGGAAAAATTCCTGCAAGCGTAGTTGTCCGCTTCAATGTGGTTCTGAAAGTGGGTTCCCGCAGGAGCGTGCTATTCGTCAATTGACGCAATAGCGGAATTTTATCAAAACAGGGCGGCCCATGCGGACCGCCCTGTAGCAAGCAACTCAATAAAGAAGTATGTCTCTACGCCCCGCGGATCTCCTGCTTCATGAATATGATGTACGAGATCACGAAGCTCGCCAGCATCTCGGCTATCATGCCTACGAGGTGCGGCCAGATGAGCAGCAGGCTCTGACCCATCGGCAGTACGCCGGCGACGCCGACCGACAATTGCTGGTACTGGGAAAGCGATGTGATGCCCAGCGTACGCGTCGTTGGATCGAGGATCGTCCCTGTGGCCTCCGAGAACAAAACAGACGGCGAGATACGGCTGAACTGTTGCTGGAACAAGGCGGATTTCTCCACAAGGTCAATCGTGTTCGGCGGGTACATCGCCCCTGCGAGCCCGGACGCGATCAGCGTAATGAAGAACGCGAAGACCAGCCAGATCGCGACCACCGCGAGCGCGGACGTCGCGGCGTGGCGTGACACGACCGACAGCAAAATTGCGAGCCCAAGCCAAAACGCCATATAGACTATAGCGAAGATAACGAAGATCAGCAGCCGGAAGACCTCTTCCCCGGATGGCGGGATCCCGGTCTTGAACAGCCCCATGCCCGCGACCAAAAGCGCCATGCTGACGACGACGATCGTGATCACAAAGACGCCAGCGAGGAATTTCCCGTTGATGACGGCGTCGCGGTGTATCGGCTGCGCGAGCAGCCTGTTCAGCGTGCCGGCGTTCTTCTCGGAATTGATAGCGTCGAACCCGAGGATCAAGCCGATCAGCGGGCCGATCAGCGTGACAAACGACGCAAAAGAAGGGATGCTCCCGCTGGTTGTCACAAACAGGCGCAGGAAGACGAAGTTTGAGCCATCCGGCGTTGATAGCGCGCTCTGCAGCCCGCCAAGCGCGCCATACAGGCTGACGGCGGCGCAAAACAGCGCGAGGGCAAATATAATGATGAACCGCAGGCTGTCGAGATGGTCGGCGAGTTCTTTGCGGAATAACGCGTACACTATGCCTCCCCCCTTTCAAAATAGCGATGGTAAATCTCGTCGAGGATGTCCGCGTCGCCCATATCAGCCCCGGTCGCCGACGCGAGTTCTTCGATCGTGCCGCTGGCGACCAGCTTGCCCTCGAAAAAGATGCCTACGCGATCGCAGATCTGCTGCATCTGGAAAAGCTGGTGCGAGGAGATGAGCAGCGTACGCCCATCTTTGTGTGACAGCTCTTTGATGATTTCAATGAGCTGTCTGACGCCCTCGGGGTCGATGCCGACCGTCGGTTCGTCCAGTATGATGATCCTGGGGTCTTTGAGAAGCACGTCCGCGATGCCGAGCCTTTGCTTCATGCCGAGAGAGTATGTCCGGACTTTCTTGTCGCCGGCGTCCAGTATGCCCGTGCGTTCAAGCAGGGCATCTATCTTCCCGTCCAGCTCTTTCTCCGGCAGCCCGTTCAGGCGGCCCGTGAACCGCATATTCTCTCGCCCGGTCATATCCCCGTAAAACCCTACATTGTCAGGCAGGTACCCGGTGATCCGTTTCACATCAATCGCGTCGCGCGTGCAATCATGGCCGTCGATAAAGGCCTTGCCCGCCGTCGGCTCGGTCATGCCGAGCAGCATCCGGATCGTCGTCGTTTTGCCCGCCCCATTGGGGCCCAGCAACCCGAAGATCTCACCTTCGCTGATATCCAGGTTCAGGCGGCTGACGGCCACAAGGGTCTTGCCGTAAACCTTCGTCAGATTGTCAGTGTGAATCAGGGCCTGCGGGTCTTGTTTTCCGCTTGTTTCACTCATATTTTTCAACGTCTCCCGAATTTCTTGAATACGAGATAGAGTCCTCCGGCCAGGACTACGATGATGACTACCGCGATCACGCCCCAGAGCGTAGAAGTCTTAACGGCGACGCGCAGATCGATGGATGCCGAAGCCTGCGTCGTCTTCGCGGTGATCGTCGCGGCGTAGTCGCCGGTGACAGCCTGTGAATCGGGCTGGATGTAAGCGATAATGTTTTGTGTCGCGCCCGCCGCCAAAGTGTCTATCGTCGACTGGTCAAAGCGGACAGCCCACCCGGTTGTCGGAAGCGTCGGCGCCGTCAGGGCGATGCCTGTCAAATCAGCGCTGCCGGTATTCGTGAGGACGAGCGTGATCGGCGTTTCCTTACCAACCTGCGCATCGGCGTTCAGCCGTCCGTCCTGTGTAGACATTGTAAGGGTATAGGTCCCGGTGATCGTCACCTTCAGGTCGAGATCCATGTTCTCATTTGCGGAAACCGCCGCGCACGGGATATCATATTCTCCGGCTGTTACGTCGGAAGGCGGCTTGGCCGTGATCGTGAGGCTTTGGGACTGGCCGGCCGCGATCGTCAGGCTCGCAATGTCAGAAGAAGCGGAAGCGGGGCGGAAGCTGATCTGCCAGCCGTCCGGCGCGGTCGCTGTCAGGCTGTAGTATTGGTCGTCGGAACCGCTGTTCGTCAGATTGGCGTTGAAACTGAAACTTGTCGTCGCCCCTCCCTGCAGTTCCGGGAACTGCGACGTGAACAGGCTCTGCGTCACGTCGGTCGAACTCACATGCAGCGTCAGATCCAATGTGTCCTCAGCAATACCGGGGTCGGTCGCCGAAACGCTGAAAGCATAGTCCCCTTCGGCTGTCCCCGCCGGGATATCGACATTGAGCGTCACCGTCGCCGAACCGGCGGCGCGTACGTAGACGCGGCTTACATTGTTCCCGCCGCCCGTAAGGAACGCGTTCCATCCGTCGGGCAGGTTGTTGATGGTGATCGCCGTGTTCATCGGTATCGTACTCGAATTATCGAGATTCAGCGAAAAAGTTACCGTCTTTCCCGCCGTGACCGTCGTGCCCGGATAGGGCGTGCTGATGTTCAGGCCGCCGGCAGCATGCACCGGCATCGCGCTAAGGAGAAAGAGCGAAAAAAATACCGCCATTATTCCGATCGCAGATATACCTCTTCTCAGATGTTTCATGTTTATAAACTCCTTTCGAAACTCATCTGTGTATATTATCACAAGACGATCAATTTTCCGAAAATGACCTGAAACGAAACTTAAATTTAAAATTTAAGGACGTCTTTTCAAAGCGATTCACTACCGGCGGGAAAAAGTGTACAATAGCCCTATTATGGATGAAGCAGGAAAACTATATGATGTATTGATACTGGGGGGCGGCCCCGCCGGCCTTACGGCGGCGATCTACGCGGGCCGGGCCGGGCTCTCAGTACTTGTGGTCGAGCGCGGCGCGTTCGGCGGGACCGTTTTTCAGACGGCGGAAATAGCGAACTATCCCGGCGGCGTCCCCGGCGAATCGGGCTTCGAGTTCTCGTCGAGGCTTTCGGCGCACGCGGATATGTTCGGCGCCGAAAAGGTTGCGGCGACGGCGGCGAAGGTGGTGATCGACGGCAGGGTCAAACAGATCATTGCCGGTGACAAGACCTACAGCGGCCGTTCGCTGATCATCGCTACCGGCACGGTGTCCTCCAAACTCGGCGTCCCCGGAGAAACCGAATACGCCGGTAAGGGCGTATCGTATTGCGCGGTTTGCGACGGACCGTTTTTTTCGGGCCTTGACGTCTATGTGGTCGGCGGCGGCGACAGCGCGCTTGAGGAAAGCCTGTACCTGGCCAGGTTCGCGAGGCATGTCACCGTCATACATCGGCGTGACGCTTTCCGCGCGGCCAAACAGATAGTGGACCACGCGGGCCGGACCGAGAATATCTCCTTCATGCTCGATACGGTCGTGACAGAGGTTGGCGGCGGCGTTTTTCTCACGCGTATCGAAACCGAAAACGTCAAAACCGGGGAGAAGGCCGTCATACAGGCGAATGAAGGGGAAAACTTCGGGTTTTTCATTTTCGCCGGCATGAGCCCGCAGACCGGGCTGTTTGACGGATCCGGCCTTGAAATACAGAACGGTTATATTATTACAGATGAAGGAATGCGTACAAACATCCCGGGCGTTTTCGCGGCGGGCGACGTACGGTCCAAACAGCTCAGGCAAATCGTGACGGCGGCGGCGGATGGAGCGATCGCGGCGATCCAGGCGGAAAAATATCTATTGGAGGAAGAATGAATGGCAAACAAGAAACAGGAACGGTACTTTGAAATATTTATTGAGATGTGCGCGTTCAGTTGCGACGCGGCGAAGTTTTTGCGCGAAATCCTCGTCGACTACGACCCCGACAAACTCGAGGCTTATATGGAAAAGATGCACGCGATTGAGCATGACGGCGACGTGTCGCGGCATGAGATGATCAAGTATCTGTCCCGTGAATTCATCACGCCGATCGAGCGGGAGGATATCATGGCGATGAGCGAGTCTATCGACACTGTCACGGACAAGATAGAGGACGTGCTTCAAAAGATGTATATGTACAATGTCCGGACCGTGCGCGAAGACGCGATCGAAATAGCGGACAGGCTCATCGAATGTACGGAGTCGCTGAAGGTCGCGCTCGAGGAATTTTACAATTTCAAAAAATCGAAGACGATCAACAACAAGATCATTGAGATCAACCGGCTGGAAGAAGTCGGCGACCGGATGTATATGGAAGCTACGCACAAGGTTTTCGCCGAAGAGAACATCCCGCCGCTCGAAGCGTTTTCGTGGTCGCATATCTTTCACTATATGGAGGAAGTATTCGACGCCTGCGAAGACACAGCCGACGTCATTGAAGGCGTCATCATGAAAAATTCCTGATGACTGAACAGAAAAGGCTTGTGGTCGCGTCGACAAACGGGCACAAGCTCGCGGAGATTTCGGCGATAGCGGGTTCGTTTGGCTATACGGTCATTTCGCGCGACGCGGCCGGTATACCGGATATCGAGATAGAGGAAGACGGGACGACCTTTGAGGAAAATTCGTTGCTCAAAGCGCGCGCGATTTTTGATATGCTCGGCGGGGAGTCCGCGGTAGTGGCCGACGACAGCGGCATCGAAGCCGACGCTTTGGGAGGCGCTCCGGGCGTTTACTCGGCCCGCTTTGCCGGCTTGAAAACGCCGGGGCCATACGCGGCGGCGGCCGACGGGGACGCGGCTGATTTCGCGGCGGCGGACCTGGACCTGGCGCAGGCGCATCGCAGCCGCCAGGACCGCGCGAACAACGCCAAGCTGCTCAGGTTGCTTGCGGGCGTACCGCACGAACGGCGGACGGCCAGGTTTGTTTCCGTCATCACCTGCCTCAGGCCGGGCATGGCGCCGATCGTCTGCCGCGGCGAGGTGGAGGGCCATATCGACTTTCAGGAAACGGGCGGGGCCGGTTTCGGCTACGACCCGCTGTTCATCCCTTTGGGCTATGAATGCAGTTTTGGGCTTTTCGGGCCGGATGAAAAAAACGCGATCAGCCATCGCGGCCGCGCGCTCATGCTGCTCGCGGAAAAACTCGGGGCTGAAGCGGAAAACGATAACATTTAATTTTTCAAGAGTGAGGAAATGCAAATATGGACATCGCGAAAGAACTGGCATTGCTTGACGAATGGCTGGGGCAGAGTGAGCTCGACCCGCCTGTCAGACTGGAGCTTGAAGCGCTGAAGGAACGCTACGCGGAGGCGCCCGAAAGCACCGCGGACGAGATACAGGACCGGTTTTACCGTTTCATGGAGTTTGGGACGGCGGGGATGCGCGGGGTCATGGGCGCCGGCCCCAACCGTATCAATATACACACGATACGAAAGATATCGCAGGGCTATGCGGACTATTTGAACGAAATCACGGCAGGAGGCGGCCGGCCCGCAAAAGTCGCGATCGCGTACGACAACAGAAGGCATTCAGACCTTTTTGCGCTTGAAGCCGCGCTGGTCTTTGTCGCGAACGGCGTCGAAACCCATCTCTTCGGGAGGCTGTCGGCCACGCCGCTGCTCTCGTTCGCCGCGCGCGAACTCATGACCGACGGCGGCGTCGTAGTGACCGCGAGCCACAACAACAAGGCGTACAACGGCTACAAGATTTACGACAGCCAAGGCTGCCAGTGCATGCCTGACGACGCGGAAAGGGTCGCGAAGCTTATCGACGAAGTGGATATGTGGAACGGCGTGAAGACCGTCTCGGGGCTCTACGCGCCTGCGGATGGCGACGAAACCGCCTATGAAGGCGCGACGCCCGGCGTGTTCGGACGCATGGGCCGCGCGGCCGCGGCGGAGCCTCTTTTGTCCATCATCCCGGGGGATATGGAGCGCGCGTATATAGACCGCGTATTTGCCGAGAGCCGGACTCCCGGCGCGCTTGCGGACGTCAGCGCAGTCTATACGCCACTGAACGGCGCCGGAAGCGTGCCCGTCCAGGCGATACTGAGGATGGCGGGTATCGGAACGCTGAGTGTCGTGAAGGAACAGGAGTATCCCGATCCCGATTTCACGACGGCCCCCGAGCCAAATCCCGAAAAGCCTGAGGCCTTGCGTCTCGGGTTTGAGCTTTGCGAAAAACTGAAAAACGAAGGCAAGGCGCCCGATATCCTGATCGGGACCGATCCCGACGCCGACCGCCTCGGCGCGGCCGTGCTGCATGAAGGCGCCTTTGTCAGGCTGTCCGGCAACCAGGTCGGCGTACTGCTGCTCGACTATATCATCGCCTGCCGCGAAGCGGCGGGGGAAATGCCGGAAAAGCCCGTCTTTGTCACCACCATCGTTTCGACCCCGATCACAGGGAAGATGACCGAAAAGCATGGCGTCGAAACGCGCAAGGTCCTCACGGGCTTCAAGAACATCGGCGACCAGATCAACAAACTTGAGGCTGACGGCGAAGCGGACAGGTATATATTCGGGTTTGAGGAAAGCTGCGGCTATTGCTCGGGCATATATTGCCGCGACAAAGACGCGCAGAACGCGGCGCTTCTGCTGCTGGAAGCGGCGGGCGTCCAAAAGAAAAGGGGCAAAACCCTGCTTGGCCGCGT
>Ga0123357_10006796_pt1 | contig 14047 bp, 12 predicted proteins | sample TergutEmb28metaG_FD_89873 | JGI IMG/M metagenome (GOLD analysis project Ga0123357, IMG submission 89873) | Embiratermes neotenicus P4 segment gut microbial communities from Petit-Saut dam, French Guiana - Emb289 P4 | ecosystem: Host-associated > Arthropoda: Insects > Digestive system > Gut ... | reverse complement strand
TTGGAAATTTTATATCCGAACCGGTATTCATTAGATATTCAGGAAAAAAATGATTTATTTTGCATTTCATTAATGATAGAAATCGATGATTAATTGCATTATTGTAGAAGACGCGCCGCTTGCTGTCTGGAAATTGGAAGGATTTATCCGGCAAACGCCGACGCTGAATTTATTGCAATCCTTTACCAATGGCATTGAAGCTATTGGTTTTATGCAAACGCATCAGGTAGATTTGGTCTTCTTGGATATTCAAATGGAACAATACAACGGCTTACAGTTTTTGGAATCTATCCGAATGCGACCGAAAATTATCATTGTTTCGGCTTACAGTCAATATGCCATACAGGGATTTGAACATAATGTAACAGATTATTTATTAAAACCTTATTCATTTGAACGCTTTCTGAAAGCAGTCGATAAGGTATATTCGGAATTACCTGTCATACAACCTAAAAGCTACATGTTTGTCAAAACGGAACACCGAATGGAAAGAATCAATTTTCAGGATATTTTGTACATAAAAGGCATGGGCGCTTATTTACAGATTATTACCCATCAGTCAAAAATTATGACGCTTCAATCTTTTGCGCAAATAGAAAAACAGCTTCCTTCCGCTCGGTTCCAACGTGTTCATAAATCATATATTGTTGCGTTGGATAAGATTAAAAGCATTGAGCGCAATGTGATTGTCATTGATAATGAACGTATTCCTGTTGGGAAAAATTATATGGAAGAATTTTATCAAAACCTCAAATAATGTAATTATTTTATCTAAATTTCCGAAAAAAAATTTAATGTTTTGCTTTATAGAATTTGGTAAATCATGTAATTTTTTTTAATTTTTCAAAAAAATTAAAAAAATGTTATTATCTTTGAACCGAAAAGATGAATAGCCTAACAATACAGTTAAATTAAAACACTATGGTACAACCAATTAAAGATTCTTACAAAGTAAAGTATCTATTCTTATTTATAATAATAGGATTAATCGCTGTGAATAATGAGTGCATAGCGCAGAAAAAAGTCGTAAATACCGAACCTCAAATACAAGAGGTACAACCGGAATATCAGGGATTAAAACGTAAAGTTGCTATCGCTCGTTTTTCCAATGAAACCCAATATGCAAAAGGTATTTTTTACGATAAGGAAAATGATCCGTTGGGAAAACAAGCCATCGATATACTTTCGGCTAAACTTGCTTCGACCAATAAATTTATTTTATTGGAAAGACAGGATATTGACAAAATTACTGAAGAGATGAAGATTGCCGGAAATGAAGGCTATCAAAAAGTTGGAGCAGATTTTTTGGTAATTGGTTCAATTACGGAATATGGTCGAAAAAATCAAGGCGATGTAAAAGTTTTTTCAAGAAGTAAGACTCAAGTTGTTCAGGCAGGTGTTAGCGTTCGCTTGGTAGATGTTTCTACAGGACAAATTATTTACTCCGACGAGGCAAAAGGAGAAGCGGAAACAACTGATAAAACTTCATTTGGGCTTGGGAAAAGTACTGATTATGATGCGACTTTGAGTGATAAAGCGATTTCAGTTGCAATATCAAAATTAGTAGAAAATATTGTTAATAATTGTATGGATAGACCATGGAAATCTTATTTTCTATCGTATGATAATGATGGAATTTTTATTTCCGGAGGTAAAAGTCAAGGCGTGAAAGTTGGCGATATTTACAAGGTTGTTGAAAAAGGGAAATCGGTAAAGAATCCGCAAACCGGAATGATGATGGATTTACCTGGCAAAGCGGTAGGAAAAGTTAAAATTGACTTTACCGGCGGTGATAATCCGCAAAACGAATTTTCTATGGTTACTTTCATTGAAGGCAATATTGATAGTCAAAATTTGTCAAATTATTTTATAGAAGAAATTAACAAATGAAAAAGTCTGCATTATTACTATTGGCAACTATTTTACTTGTTGCTACAAGCTGTAAATTAGGCTCAAATTCCACAGCAAAAGGTTTGGAAAATCAATCTTTTTTGGAATTTGTGTGGACAGTGTCTAATTATAAAGGAGGAGTGGATGTTAAAATTGACGATAAGACTTCTTTTAAGGCGGAAGTTTACAAAGAAAAAGAAGGCAATAATAGAATTAAAGGAAAAGTATATGCCATACCGACCGGCGTTCATACGGTAACGGTTTCATATAATGGTAATTTAATTTACCAAAAACAAATATATGTATCTGTACAAGAAACTAAAAAAATTATTTTACAATGAAAAAAAATTTTTTATTTATGGGATTGGTTGCGATGTTGTTTCTTACTTCCTGCGCAACACAAACACTCTATTCATGGGGGAATTATGACGATACAAGTTATAAATACCTTAAAAATAGTGATGAAAAATCAACTCAAGCGTTGATGAAAACCTATCAACAACTTATTGAAAAACAAACCGGAACAAGAAAAACAGTTCCTCCCGGCGTTTATGCTGATTACGGATTTCTTCTGCTACAAGCGAATAAAACTGCTGAAGGGAAGGAAATGTTACAAAAAGAAATAGAATTATATCCTGAGTCGAAAGTGTTTATTGAACGAATCTTAAAAATGTTTGAAAAATGAAAAAAATAATATATCTGTTAAGTTTAACAATAACTGTATCTCTATATAGTTGTGCGCCGAAACTTCTGCCCAAAGCGGAAGCATATAAAAGTTTCTATGAAGAAAAACCTGTTGCTATTTTGGTCATGCCGCCAATCAATAGAACTACTAATGTTGATGCGAAAGAGTACTTTCATACGACGTTAAGTATGCCTATGAATAATGCCGGCTATTATGTTATTCCTCCATTTTTGTCGATGGAAATTCTAAAAAGAGAAAGCGCATACGATGCAGAAATGTTTTTAAATGCGCCACTTACTAAATTTGGTAATGTATTCGGAGCTGATTTGGCTTTGTTTACCATCATTAACAAGTGGCAGAAAGCATCACTTCTTGGAACCGTTACTGTTGAAGTTGAATATATTTTCAAATCAATCAAGACTAATGAAATTGTATATCAACGAACAGGTAACATTACGATAAATGCAAATTCAAACTCTGGAGGCGGCGGTCTGGGCGCTCTCGTCGGAATGGCTGTCGCAGCAATTAAAACAGCAACTACCGACTATGCAGTTGTTGGTTCGGTTTGTAACAATGTAACGCTTCAAGATTTACCGGCAGGACCTTATAGCCCGTCACATAATAAAGATGGAGATCAAAAAGCGGGACAAAAAGATTTTAAAACAAGCGTAAACGGTGATGCAAAATCTTTACAAAAAGAGACTGCTAAATGGTATTCGCGATTTGCGAAAGATAAAAATAATAATAAAGATAAAAATAAAGAAAAATATTAGTACTACAGCTAAATCTCCTTCCCAATCATCATCGCTTGCAAAATCCGGTCAGCCATACCAATTCCGTTGCGGATATTGCCTGCAAGAATCAGTCCGGAATAGCGGTTTTGAATGTCGTCAATCATTTTCAGACGTTCGCCGCTATTCTGTTCGTATTGAGGAATAGCTCTTGAATGGCGAAAAATACGAATCAAATCCGGTGAAACCGACAAAGGAAATTTGAGCATCGAATGAAAATTCTTTACAATCAGTTCTGTTAATTCATCGTCGGTCAACTGCGTGAGATGACTTTTCCGCATTCCGCCGATGAAAAAAGTAAAGATGGCGCCTGCCTGCGGAGCGCGCCCTTGAAAACAAGCCGACGGAAAAAGAATACCCAGCACGTCTTGTTTTTCGATGAAAGGAACTAATCCGCCAATAGCGTTGAATCTTACTCCGCCGGTGTTTTTTACTCCAACAGAAGCTAATACCATCGGCGCATAGCGGAGATTGGATATTTTATTGATTTCGCCTTTTTCGATAAAGGGAAGCAACTCGGGTAGAGCATAGCCTCCGACTGTGGTTACGACTTTCGGCGCTTGCAATTTTTCTTCTCCGAACGATGTGGTATAACTGACTTCCCAATGATTATCAACCGGACGGATTTGAACCTGCTTAGCCGATAAAACGATATTTTCTCTGCCGATTGCATCTGCCAGAGCGGAAGTAAGACGGCTCAATCCACCGCGTGCAGAAAATACTTTTTTCGTAGCCAACCGGTCGCGTTCTGTTTTCGGTTCCCGCATTTTGGCAAAAGTTCCCTTGATGAACCCGCCATAATTTTGTTCGAGATTATATAATTTCGGAAGTGCGTAACGGGTGATTAAAGTTGTCGGGTCGCCGGAATAAACGCCTGAAAGGAAAGGATCAACTGCGTAATCAACAAACGATTGTCCTCCCAAGCGACGCAAGGCTAATGCACCGACGGATTCGTCCGGATCGGTTCCTTTAGGACGAAACGGCTCTCCTAAAATGCGAAATTTATCGGGAAAAGTAAATAAAGAAGTGGTTATGCCGCCGATAAGTCCGGAAGGAAGTTCCCTGAAGCGACCATTTTTCCAAATCAACCGGTGTTTGGCGTTTTCGTTTGCGACCTCCAATTCACATGCAGGCGACAAAGCCGAGAACAATTCAGCAACTTCCGGATAAGAAACAGCTCCGGTATTCGGTCCGCTTTCAAACACAAATCCGTCTTCTTCAAACGTTCGTATCTGACCGCCAACCCAGTCGTTTTTTTCCAATATCTTTACTTTTTTCCCTCGTTGGGTTAAATGAAATGCGAGGGTCAATCCGGTAAGTCCGGCGCCTATTATTATTACATCTGTTTGCATTATTTTCTTATGGATATTTTTCTTGCAAAGGTAAGAAGTTTATTGCAAAGTAAATAATTACTTTTCAACGAATAAATAATAATATTTAAATATTTTTTCATACTTTTGTCACGTTCTAATAAAAAACGGACTTAAAATAATGTTTATATGAAAAATTTAAATGCTTTTATACTGTTTATTGCGCTGCAAATGACGATGCTGGTAACGGCACAGGCGCAAAATCTTGATTTGAATCAGACTTTACCTTTTGATTCAACAGTTGTTAAAGGGCAGTTGCCCAACGGTTTGACTTATTACATCAAACCCAATGCAAAGCCGGTGCAAAAAGTTGAACTGCGTCTGGTGGTAGCCGCAGGTTCTATTCTGGAAAATGACAACCAGCGCGGACTTGCGCACTTTATGGAACACATGGAATTTAACGGATTGCAACATTTTCCAAAAAATACGCTGGTAGATTTTTTGCAGAAAATTGGCGTACAGTTTGGCGCTGATTTGAATGCATACACCAATTGGGATAGAACTTATTACTTTTTGCCGGTTCCTACCGACAAGCCGGATAACTTGGACAACGCATTTCAAGTTCTTGCCGACTGGGCAGGCGGCGCATTGATAACGACACAAGATGTAAACGATGAGCGCAATGTGATATTGGAAGAATCGAGAATGAATTTCAAAAATGCCGATATGCGTATGTTGTACAAATATTTACCGGCATGGACAAATAATTCCCGTTACGCAGACCGGTTGCCGATTGGATTAGACAGTATCGTTCAGAATGCAGATCCGGACAGGATTAGAGAATTTTATCACGACTGGTACCGCCCCAATTTGCAAGCAGTAATTGTGGTGGGCGATATTTCGGTAGATAACGCAAAAATGATGGTAGAAAAATATTTCGGCGGGTTGAAAAATCCGGCAAATGAACGTGAAAGAACCATTTATGAAGTGTTGCCTTATACCGAAAAAAAGGCAATGGTTATTACCGACCCTGAAGCAAATCGTTACGAATTTCAGTTATATTATCCCATGCGCAAAGCGGTTGAGGAAAAAATTTTGAACGATTACCGGAATTCTTTGATAAAAAACATTATAGTCAGCAGTCTAAACAGGAAATTAAGAGACCTTACGCAAACTGCTAATCCACCGTATGCAGGGGCTGGCGGTGGTTTTGACCGAGGAATTGCATTGGAAGATGAGCAATTTTCTTTGGGATTAGTTCCTGTGGACGATTTTACAAAATCTATCAACGCGGCAATCGGCGTATTGCTTCAAATACAAAAGTACGGTTTTACCAATGATGATATTGAGACATCGAAAAAAGCAATTTTGGCAAGTTACGAAAAAGCTTACAACGAGCGTAACACTACGGAATCTGCCAATTATACCGACGAGCTTGCCCGCAACTTTACTACCGGAGAAGCTGTTCCCGGAATTTATAATGAATACCTGTATGCAAAAGAATTTTTACCGGGCATCACTATGGAAGAAATAAACCTCGCCATACAAAAATGGTTGCCGGAGAATCAAAATTATTTCGCATATATTACCGCGCCTGCAAATGGTAAAATAGCGGTGCCGGAGCAGGATTCATTACTTGCCATAATAGATAATGCCTTTAATCAGGAAGCCGTGAAGCCTGAAGGGAAAGAGCAGGCAACATCTTTATTGACTGCCCAGCCCACGCCCGGAAGAATTATAAAAGAAACCAAAGACGCAGATTTGGGCGTCACGACTTATACACTGAGCAATGGCGTGAAAGTAACCGTAAAACCTACCGATTTTAAAACAGATGAAATTGTTTTGTCCGGCATAAAATACGGCGGAACGGGACATTTTGGCGCTGCTGATAAATCCAACACTACGTTTCTTTCAAGCGTTATCAATTCAATGGGTTACGGACAGTTTACGCCAACAGCGCTGAATGATTTTCTTTCAGGAAAAACCGTACAGTTAGGCACAAATTGGAACGATGCGTCCACGTTGGTAAATGGTTCTTCGTCGGTAAAAGATTTGCCGACATTATTTCAATTGTTCTATTTGAAACTTACTTCGCCGAGAAAAGATACGGATTTATTTACCGGCTATATCACCAAAATGACAGCGCAGGTTCAATCGTTGAAAGATAATCCGCAATACGCTTTTCAGGACACACTCATCAAAGTGGCATACAACAATAATCCTTTGTCGCCCATTGCTATACCCTCCGAAACAGATTTAAATAATATCAACATAGACAGGGTATTGGATATTTACAAAGATCAATTCGGCTATGCAGACGGCTTACATTTATTTTTCGTAGGAAATATTAACATCGATTCATTGAAGCCTTTGTTGGAACAATATGTTGCAAGTCTGCCCGTAAAAGGGGTGAAGCCTGCATACAAAGATAATGGCTTGCGTATGGTTTCCGGCGATAACACGTTTGAGTTTTACAAAGGTGCTGACCCAAAAAGTTTGATTCTCGACATTTATCACGGCGAGCAGAAATATTCTGAAGATGCGGATTTGAAAGCCGACATGCTGGCACAGGCAATGACCATACAAGTAATTGATACTATGCGCGAAAAAATGCAGGCAATATATGCCGGAGGCGTATCTGCTAATTTCTCTGAAGCGCCATATCCGCACTATGTCTTTCAGGCGGGAATGCCTTGCGGTCCGGAAAATGTAGAAAAAATTTTGGCGGAATACAGCAGGGAAATTGCCGAATACAAGACCATAGGCGTGTCGGCAATCAACTTGGATAAAGTGAAAAAAGCGATGCTGGAGCAACTTAAGGATAATATGAAACGAAATAACTATTGGGCTAATAATCTGCAATCTATTTTGTTCTGGGGACACAGCAAAAAGTTTTTCCTGAACTTCGACCAGCAAGTGAATGCAGTTACTGTTAAGGATTTAAAAGCATCTGCCAATAAGTTTTTTAACGATAATAACCATTTTAAGGCGATTTCTTATCCGGAAAAAATAGACGAATAGATTCTTTGCGACAAGATTTATACACTTATGGCGAAATTGATTCTAAAGGTTTCGCCATATTTATTTTTTACAATGCGCCAACAACATATTGCACAATTCCAACTCCAATAAGGAAAAGAAAGAATATCAGCAGTAAATACTGTATGCCTTTTTTGTTTGCCCTTGAGAAAAAATGTCCTGTCAAAAGAGCAACCGGCGCAAAACAAATTAACCCCAACGATGATTTGTATTCGCTACGGACGGAAAGGAATATAAAAGTAAAGAACGCCGATAAGTAAAGATAACTTAGAGCGGCAATAGTCCACACTTTTTCGGAAATATAGATAAAAAACAGATAAATCCCGACGATAATACAGATGAGCAGGGTAACCCCATAAGTTATCCATTCTAAAATATTGAAATTCAACTGAAAAGGAGTAAAAAGCCAATCAAAGTCAGGTAATAGGGATAAAAAAATATTTTTATCTCCCTGAAAAACGCTCCATGTGAAAATAAACAAATAAACAATGACGAAGCCGGTGAGGTTGGCGAAAAATACACGTCCGTTAAAACACTGAAAACGGTGGAATCCTACCCAAAAAACAGGGAAAAAGAACAAAAGCGGACTCCAAAGTAAACTGCCTAAGACCAGCAATATTGAAATATTCATCGCATTGATTTGCGATTTAGGATTTTGATAGGAGGCGAATAAAAAATAAAAGCATAGGACTGTGCATAAAGCGGCTACACTCCCTTTTAAATCGTTATAAAATACAGGATTTATTCCGATAAAAAGTAAATAGAATATAGCGGGCAGAAAAGTGCGTACCTGAATGATGTTGAAAATGTGGTTGAGTTGCAACAGAAAAAATGCAATTCCAAGCTGTATCAGCAAACAACCCCAAAAAGAAAGGTTATCCAATTGATTACCGTTGGAATATAATCGAACGGCAATAAATGCGAATACAATTGTAAAGAACAACAATCTGTTTGTGAGGAACAGTTTATGGATTTTATCAATGTTCATACGTCAAATCCGATGTCTTTCCGGTAATACATTCCGTCGAAATGAATGACTCCACAATTTTTATACGATTGCTGTAAGGCTTCGGTTTTATTTTTTCCATACGAGCTGACGGCAATCACCCGTCCGCCGTTCGTCAGGATTTGTCTGTCTTTGAGCGTGGTTCCCGCATGAAAAAGGATACTGCCGGAAGCTTTATCCAAACCGGTAATAGCTTTTCCTTTTTCGTAATTGCCCGGATAACCGCCGGAAACCAACATGACTGTTACGGCGGAACGATCATCGAAAATCAAAGTCTTTTCATGCAGATTTCCCTGTGCGACACCTTCCAATAAATCAACAAAGTCGGATTTTATCCGCAGCATGACGACTTCGGTTTCAGGGTCACCCATTCGGCAATTGTATTCAATCACCATCGGATTTCCTTGTACATTGATTAATCCGACAAATATAAATCCTTTATAATCAATCGTTTCTTCCTTTAGTCCGTTGATAGTAGGAATAACGATACGTTCTTCTACTTTTTTCATAAATTCGGGAGTGGCAAAAGAGACTGGAGAAACAGCGCCCATACCGCCGGTATTCAGACCGGTATCGCCTTCGCCAATTCGCTTGTAATCTTTTGCTTCCGGAAGGATTTTGCAGGAATTGCCATCGGTCAGGACAAAAACGGAACATTCGATTCCCGAAAGAAATTCTTCAATTACAACGGTTTCGCTCGCTTTTCCAAAACTTCCGTTCAGCATGGATTTCAGTTCGTTTTGCGCTTCCGGCAAGTTATCAATAATCAAAACGCCTTTTCCGGCGGCTAATCCGTCGGCTTTAAGAACATAAGGCGCTTGCAGCGATTCGAGAAACGCAAGTCCTTCCACGAGACTTTCTTTGGTAAAACTCCGGTATCGGGCTGTCGGAATATTGTGGCGTTGCATAAACGCTTTGGCAAAACTTTTACTTCCTTCTAACTGAGCGCCCTGTTTGGAAGGTCCGATGACCGGAATCACGTTTAATTCCGCATCATGCTTGAAAAAATCATAAATACCTTTGACCAATGGGTCTTCGGGTCCAACTACGACCATTGTCACCGCATGTTCCAATACAAATTTTTTCAGCGATTCAAAATCGGTTGCCTCAACCGGAACGTTCATTCCGATTGAGGCTGTACCTGCGTTGCCGGGGGCAATGTATAGTTTTTCCGTTCGTGGACTTTGTTTGATTTTCCACGCCAATGCATGCTCACGACCGCCGGATCCGATTAGTAAAATGTTCATTCTTTATTCTTAATTGCTTTCCAACAATAAGCTGCCAAAATAGCGCCGACTACAGGGGCGACAATAAATACCCAAAGTTGCGGCAGTGCAAGCGGATTTTCCGAGAAAATGGCTTGACTGATAGAGCGAGCCGGATTTACCGATGTGTTGGTCAACGGAATACTGATAAGATGTATTAACGTCAGCGTCAAACCTATTGCCAAACCGGCGACCGGCGCGCCTTTTTCCGTTGAGCCTAAAATCACAATCAGGAAGATGAATGTTAATACCAATTCCACAGCGAATGCGCCTGCCATGCTAAGATTCATATAGCCTGCCGCACCATTAAAAAAGTCAGCGCCAAAGCCATTAGCAGCAAAAGTCCCGCGAGCGCCGTCAAATTGCGCTACGATAAATGCCAATAATGCCGCAGCCAAAATACCGCCAATAATTTGCGATACGATATAACCCACAAGATCTTTTGCATTCATTCTTCCTGCAAAAAATACGCCTACCGAAACGGCAGGATTGAGATGTGCGCCCGAAATGCCGCCAATGCCATAAGCCATAGCAACAACCGTTAGCCCGAAAGCTAATGCAACGCCTAAGAAACCTACTGAGCCTCCCGCAAATATAGCGGTTCCGCAACCACCCAGCACAAGAACAAATGTTCCAATTAATTCAGCTACATACTTTTTCATTTTCTTTTTGTTTTGTTTAAGTTAAATTAATAATAAAAATTAGTTTTATGTTATTTTAAAAAATCATCAAAATATCGCGTAATTTTTTCGTGCAAATGGATTCTGTCCGCACCGGTCCTCCGGCGACACCGACTTTGAATGTTTCGGGGTGGCGAAGCATTAGATTTGTCGTCATTTCGGAAGGCGTGCGGGGGTTAACTAAATAAAGCGTTGTTGTATCCGTGAAAATCAAGTTGTCGCCCATCCATTGAATCCGGTATTCGGTTTGAGGAATAAAGCGGGTATAAGTTTTTCCTCCCGGGATTAAATCTTCAAGTGTCAATGATTTACCTTGAGCTGAAAGATTTGTGGCTGCTAACGTAAAAATGAATAAGCTAATCCAATGTTTTATGCGCATTTCTTGATGCATTTGATTGCCAAAGATACGAAATGTTATTTAAATAGCCAAAATGGAAACAAGAAATTACAATCTTTGGTTAAGAAGAAGTTTGAAGCGCTATGAAAAAGTAAGTATTTCACTTTAGAATTTTTCAGCTACTGTATTGTTAAATCCAAAATAAACCCATATATTTGTCAAATAAATTTTTTAATCAAAACATAAAACAATGGAAAAATTGGAAGAATTAGAAGCGCGGTATTTGAATCCGTTGACTGATTTTGGGTTTCATAAGATTTTTGGGACCGAATCAAATAAAGATTTATTGATCGATTTTCTCAATGAAACACTCAAAGGCGAAGGTCAGATTACCGATATTGAGTATCTTCGTTCCGAACAGTGGGGATTTGTAGAAACAAACAGAAAAGCGGTTTTTGACATTTTTTGTAAAACTAAAAACGGGGAATCCTTTATTGTAGAGATGCAGAAAGCGAAGCGGACGTATTTTCGAGACCGGAGCATTTTTTATGCCTCTCTGCCTATTCTGAATCAAGCGGTCAAAGGCATTTGGGACTTTCAGTTAAAAGCGGTTTATTTGGTAGCCATACTTGATTTCGAAATTTTCGAAGAGTTTGAAGACGACCAGGAATACGTAGTTGAGCATGTTTGCCTCATGCGAGAACGAACAAAAACGCCTTTTTCAAATAAACTCAAGTTTGCTTTTGTAGAACTCCCCAAGTTCAAGAAGAAAGAAAAAGAGTTGGAAACTCATTTTGATAAATGGTTATATTTGCTCCGGAACTTGCCCAAACTAAAGAGCCGTCCGGAGTCGGTAGGAGATAAAATTTTTGATGAGTTATTTGAATTAGCAGAGATAAAACGATTAACAACAGCAGATATGGAAACATATAAGAAAAGCGTATTGGAATACTATGATGTTCAGAGCGCTATGATGTGCGCTCGTGAGGAAGGGCGTGTAGAAGGAATCCAAAAAGGCATTGAAAAAGGCATTGAAAAAGGTATGGAAAAAGGTATGGAAAAAGGTATGGAAAAAGGTATGGAAAAAGAAAAAATTTCTATCATTGAAAAATCTCTTCAGATGAACCTTCCAATAGAAGTAATTGTAAAACTTACTGGATATTCAAAGGAGCAGATTATTAGCTACAAATAGTCTGAAATGTGATTCGCCTAATTTTTGTGATTAGCGAAAAGACGCGTAGCGTCCAAGCATTTATAGTGTGTGAAAGCGCACGGTTGAAATGCGTTCGGGATAAACGATATGGTTAAAAAACCCGTTCCGGATTCTTTAAATCCTCACGTTTTTTACGCAACCCAAAAACAGGTCAACAAATCAGAAAAAATCACTTCAAATCTAAAATTGTATTCTAACCTGAGTTCGGAATAAGCAATAGCCCGCGAGGGCTTTCATATCAATAGAATATTATGATTCACGTCAACCGCTTTTGTCCGTCGGACATTCACGGTGAATGTCCTATACGGACAAGAGAAGATTGTATCGTATCCATTTTCTATTGATATGAATCGCCTGCGGCGAATTTACAAATAGTCAAATAATCAAATAGACAAATAAATCGAATTTTATTATTCCGCTACACACCTAATACTATACCCGTTGGCACGGGAGAAGTTGCTCATGCCTGTGGCGCTAATGAGGAAGTTCATGCTGTAAGCGGTGGTAGTAGAGTACAACGTGGCGTTCCAATAGAAACCGCCGGTACCCCTGTCGAGCAACGCTCCATTACTGAAGCTGCGATACCCAGCAGCAGGCAGGAACAGCGAGTTATTAAACATCATTCCACTCCAACCGTTTGCAGTCCATGTAGTATTAGGTACCGGTGTTTGTGAGTTTAATGTCACATTTCTTACGCCACTCCATTCCTTGTAATTCGGAACACGGTAGCCGGCAGGGCAAGGGTCAGTTGGACTTTTTGTCGTTACAGCTTGATTTGTGGAACCGTTGCCGTAAACACCCGCAGGGGCTGTACTGCTCCAAGGTACGATAATAGCATCACGAGTAGCAGCAGGTGTTTTACTGCCCCATTGGTAATAATCGCCGTTCAAATCTGCCGAAGGCGTGAATGGGTCAACCGACTCGTTTGCTCCAAGATTGTGGCACATAAAATCTCTCCACTCACAGGACGAAATCTTTGCTCCGCAACAGGCTGCGTCTTTAATGGTTGCAGTCAATTTGACAGCCGCGTCTGTCCCTGTTCCATCCTGACTGTCGTTATAAACGGCATAAATATCAACTTTCAAAGCGTTGGCTTGGGTTGTGCCAAGAGCATCGTTATAAAGCGACTGCTTGTAAGTCAAATTAACAGTACAATCGGTATTAATATTTTTTCCAGAAGCATAAGTTGCATCATCCGGCGTAAGCGCCTGAACTATTTTACCTTTTCCTGCTGCGTTTTCAACATAGCCAAACCGCACTTTGCTTACTGTGCCGCTTGGCGAGAAAGTGTAAGTTTCGGAAATATTATTTCTAAAATCTGTCGCCGCCGGCATATCCTTACGCCAAGACAAGGCGCCGCGTCCGGGCTCTGTGTCGGCATTATTATCAGTGAGAGCAATGTCGAAATATGCCTTACCGCTCAAACATCCGCTTCCTGTTGGAAGCGCTATAAGGACGCTTGGGTCGATAGGAGGAGGCGCAATACTGGTGCAGAGGCTAATCCACCCTTCCCCGTTCCAAAACTCCAAACAGTTGAGGTCGGTATCATAAACGACAAGTCCTTTTGCGGCGTCATCGCCCGTCAGTTTACTGTTAAGCGCTAAGCGCTCATCCGTTGTTAATTGCGGCAATCGCAATCCTCCATCTTTCATTTTTGTTGTTAATTCAAGTATGGAAAACGGTTGAGGAGGATCTTCACTCCCAATGTTTACTTGCGCTTTTACAGGTAAGGCAAATAATAAAGCGACTAATAGAATAACTGAATAATTGACAATGGATAATTGACAATTGACAATGGTTTGTTTTTTGACTGATGTTGAATGTTGTTTCA
>Ga0123357_10006793_pt1 | contig 14048 bp, 5 predicted proteins | sample TergutEmb28metaG_FD_89873 | JGI IMG/M metagenome (GOLD analysis project Ga0123357, IMG submission 89873) | Embiratermes neotenicus P4 segment gut microbial communities from Petit-Saut dam, French Guiana - Emb289 P4 | ecosystem: Host-associated > Arthropoda: Insects > Digestive system > Gut ... | reverse complement strand
GTAACTGTAACTGTGAAATCAAAACACCTGAGTTCTTGCAGCGCATTTTCCCTGGTTTCAGGGTTGGACAGTTCTAAAATCCATTGATAAATCTTGTCGCGGTCCACCGACGACTGCAGGTTAGCAGGACTCTGTTGGGAACTCATGAAAAGCTGGGAATAAAAAAAAACACATATATAAATAAAAAAGCTTATTACCAATAGTACTCTTTAACCATACGTAAATGTTCGAATATGTGTTCACACAAGCAATGAATTGTCATTTTAAAACCGGAGGTATGAAACAGGAAATTTATTGATAAGAACATGGTTTTAAAACAGTGCAATTTAAGAATGTTTAAAAAAATGAATGATAACGTTGATTTGTTGCATTATTCATACCGTACATAAAACAACTAAGAATGAATATCTGCCGAAACACTTTCGACGATTCCAAACAAAATACTACTTCGCCAAGATTTTGACATCAATACTACCAACACACGTGCCACAAATGTCGAAATGACTCTCTAAACCACGGATGACGCACATAACTACAGATTAAAAAAACGGATTTTATAATTGGTGAACAAGTGGCGACCAGATAACAGATTAGGCTATCACGGACACGGATTACATAATTCTCCCGAAATGGCGGTACCACAATCAACAGAATCTAATAAACCAGTATATATGGAGTCAAACTTACCTTGTGTCATTGCCGTGGAATACGAATCTCACATGGGACGATAAATTTGGGTATTATTAGGTTTCATGTATTATTTAAATGGCCTGTTAGAGTTGGGTTCGATTTAAATCCGTAATCTGCCAATAATGTATATTTTATTGCAATCTTTCAGCCTGTAACTTATTTTTTGTAATACTTAGAGATAATGAGGAAAATCATGATAAATGAATTTCAGATGTCTTAGGCGTGAATGGAACGTAGTACCGCTCTTATCATAGCCAAGTTCTAATTTGAGGTTCTAGAACACATTTTTTTAAAGAGGAACTGAGAAAACCCATGAAAACCACATTTGAGGTGGCCATGCTTCTGGCTGGAGCGACTGATGGTGTTACTAACACATCACTGGTCAGTATCATACCTGCCTCATGACTGTCTTTGTGCATATCTGAGGAACCATAACGCCATCTATCAAGTAGGAATTAGCAAAACCAAAATCACTAAGCAGAATTGTCAATGTACAAGTCAAGAATCTGACCAGTCATCCCAAGAACACAGGGATAAAAATATAATTTTAGAATTTACATGTAACAGCAGTGTGTCATTCACATTTATATTTGATCTGGTTTAGGTCCTACACATATGTGGCATTTTTACAAGGTTTCAACAGCTGAAGGCAGTGTGAGCCTCACAATTGCTCATAGTGGCAGAACAGATTATAAGGCTGTATTTGGCTTGCATAGCATAAAATCGGAAGTTATGGTATCATGTGAGATTCTATGACACTTCTGGTGTGGTATTTCAAGTGCTCATTTTCATTTATAGGCAGTGTATGATGTCTTGGAGTGTGTGTGCATAGACATGCAAATATTGCAGACTGATTTCTGGGTCTTACAAAAGTTTGCTACTACAGACCCTTCCAGACACCTTCTTGACTACTCTAGTCCCTGGATACTAACAGATCTATATTTTATATTGTTCGTACTGTGCACCATTCATAAGAGATTCACAACACTAAACAAACACTGCACCAACTTGTTCCTTAGATATTTGTATTATAATATCACAATATTCCTACATGTTTTGGTTTGCGGAAATTATTGGGGATCATCAGTGTCGATTTTGATGCAACAGATCAACTACTGATCATATAATCTGTCTTGGTCAAATACTTGAGAAAAAATGGGAGTACAATGAAGCAGTGCATCAGCTATTTATAGACTTCAAGAAAGCTTATGATTCAGTTAGGAGGAAGGTCTTGTATAATATTCTCATCGAGTCTGGGATCCCCATGAAACTGGTAAGACAAATAAAAATGTGTCTGAATGAAACCTATAGCAGAGTCTGGGTACGGCAAGCATTTGTCTGACATGTTTCACATTAGGAATGGTTTGAAACAAGGAGATGCTTTACCGCCATTGCTTTTTAACTGTGCTTTAGGATGTGTCATTAGGAGGGTTCATGTAAACCAGGATAGCTTGAAATTAAATGGTACTTATCAGCTTCTGGTTTATGCTGATGATGTTAATATACTGGGCGGAAGCATACATGCTATAAAGGAAAATGTAGTAGCTTTGGTAGTGGCTAATAAGGAGATTGGTCTAGAAGTGAATGCAGATACAACTGAGTACACGGTCAGGTCTTGAGATCAGAATGCAGGGCGAAGGCATAATATAAAGATTGATAATAGCTCCTTTGAAAGGGTGGAGGAGTTCAAATATTTTGGCATAACCTTAACACATCAAAATTCTATTCAGGAAGAAATTAAGAGCAGATTGAAGTCAGGGAAAGCTTGCTATTACTTGGTGCAGAATCTTTTGTCTTTCAGTTCGCTATCCAAAAATTTAAAGATTAAGATATACAGAACTATAATTTTGCCTGTTGTTTCCTATGGGTGTGAAACTTGGTCACTCACATTGAGAGAGGACTGTTGGGTGAGGGTGTTTGAGAATAGGGTGCTGAAGATAATATTTGTGCCTAAGAGGGACGAGGTTACAGGCAAGTGGAGAAGACTACATAACGAGGATCTTTATGACCTGTATTCCTCACCAAATATTGTTTGGGTGATGAAATCCAGATGAGATGGGTGGAGCATGTAGCATGTATGGGGCGAGAAGAGGTTTATACAGGGTTTTGGTGGGGAAACCTCAGGGAAGAAGACCTCTTGGAAGACGCAGGCATAGATGGGAAGATAATATTAAGATGGATCTTCAGGGAGTGAGATGTGGGGGCAGGGACTGGATTGATCTGGCTCAGGAAAGGGACAGGTGGTGGGCACTTGTGAATGCAGTAATGAATCTTCATGTTCCATAAAATGTGGGGAATTTCTTGACTAGCTGAGAACCAGTTAGCTTCTCAAGAAGGACTCTGCTCCATGGAGTAAGTAAGAAAGTTTTGGTCTTCAAGGGACCATAATTAAGAAATAAAAGTAATACAGCATACAACCAAATCAATCACATTTGTATACAGCTGACAAAGTGTACAAGAGTTAAATGGGTACAATGTAGGGATTTCTTTGTAGAGCTGTTGTGTAAATGTGATGGATCTTGATATACAGAATCTTGGAAGCAGCCTATGTACTGTGCTGTCTTTCATTAAATACGTAAACTGCTTCAAACACACTGTATATCAAGATCCATTATGTTTATGCAACTCTATAAAGAAATACATACATTTTAACCACCTGACTCTGTTACATCATGTCAACTATATAAAAAGCGATTGATGTGGCTGTATGCTGTAGTACCTTGATTCCCTGGTGATTGTACCTCGCGGACTGAAACATGTATGAATATTAACCCTTTGACGCCTAAAGAACCCTATAGTGGTCGTACCACACCGTTAACCTCTAAACGTTGCATTTTATATATTTATTCAACAAATACAGGTACTGAATATTTTAAACACGGTATATACTGTCCATTTTTTTCTCTTCAAAATGCAGTTTGTTTCATAATTCTAATGTATTTGGTTCCTGTTTTATTCACATTTTATATACAGAGTGTGCTAAAATTTAAAAAAATAATTCTGGCACCAAAAGGTTAGGTGTGCTCTTATAATATAAATATCTAAGGAACAAATTTATGCATTCAGTTTGTTTAGTCTCACAGAGCTATCACTTGTTTGACTGCAGGGTATTATATACTGCATACTCTTCAGTACAGTGTTCTGCACTTTGTGTAAAAATGTGTCATATACTTTCACTTGCTGTAATATACTCTATGCCTAAAGTATATTGCAATATACTGAATTTATAACCACATTATACAATAAAACCAACAGTGTTATGTCTATACAAACAATACAGTGTTTCCTGTAAAGTGTTCCTCTCTAATCTGCAAAAAAGCCAAATCTAACACACTGTTTAGCTAGGGAAGCACTGCTGAACCAGGAAGTATATGATCTTTCCTTCAAAGGGAAACAATACACAGCATAAGGCACAGTGCTAAAATGAAACATTAAAGATACAAAGTTTAAATGCTAGGTGTGCTGAAGGAATGTGTATTGAATAATACACATTCAAAGCACAATAACCTTTTATACCAATCACATATTTGATGAAATTTGTTTATTTTTAAATCTTATTATTGATGGTTTCTACACCATTTATAATGGCAAAATATAATGGTAACAAGTCAATACATTTGTTAAGAACAAATAAAACAAATGTAATAAATTTATACACGTGAAGATTAAACTGTTATTATATGCTGGACGTGAAAGAAGGTGGTTAACCATCACCAAGGATTGTAGCACTACATGCTGCTGCAACATTTTGGTCAATGTAGCACTGCTAAAATTCTATGATTATTGACACACTGTGAGCTTCTCCCACCATGCAGTGCCTACTTATGTCAATGGACAGTATAGTGATATGTAACTCTGACAGAATAAATAACTTAACAGTCTCTTCTACAGATATTATAATCATTGTAAAATGGTAATCTAAGATGTTGAACTCTATATCTTTTATATGACTTTTGTTTCTATATTTTCTGCTGCTTTAAATCTGCACAAGACAAACTACTTATTAGTGTTTGTTTTGATATTTATATGACCCCATTCAATGAAATGCTATAACTGATTTAAAGAGGTAAGTTCAACTAATTGTCACTACAGTTAGAATTATCTCAAATATCACAAAATTTGTGATTGAAATCGTATAAATATTATATACTATAAACTATATTTATCAGGCAAAATGGAAAGTGATTCAACTACTATCCTACAAACTTCAAACAGAATGTCATTCCTGTTCACAAATTATTATCTTAGTAAGTGATTAAAACAATAATCTAGTTGAATGTATCATATGAGCTGTAGGCCAGTCTTGCAGGTACCACTCACAACTATCTCACAAACAGAACTCAGAAACTGGTTTGTTTTGAAGATTTTGTCGAATGTCTTTTTTTTTTTGTTTTGTTCGCAAATGTCACAGCCTCGATGTTCCATGACTTTATGAAGTGTCATCAGAAGGATCTGAAATCTAAGGTACTTCTCACTTACAAAGATGAGATGCAGTACAAGCAGTAAAAAACAGAATTCAAGCGACCACAATGTTGTGAATGAATGAAATCAGTATCACAAAGTTGCTTAACTTGATGCAGTGTACCCAATATGTAAATTTAAATTTCATGATTACATACACCAAATTACTACATGTAACAGAATTTCATGTATTAACATTAGCTTACAAAATTTTGACAATAATATTATTAGTGCTTAAATGGCAGCTTTTGATTTGACAGATTTTAATTTGCTGATGGTAACAAATCTCAATGTGTGAGGTAAAATGCAAGAGATTTGTCAGTATTTTGGATGGCATAGTTACTATGTTGGTTTGAACTAAAGCATCACAAGTAATGTGTAATTGCTCATCCAATCACAGTTTGGAATTCACAGATCGTTTTGAAGATTAAAGGAAATGAATTATGTAGTTAAAGAAGGCAATGTGACCTGACTGTGAGACCAATTATATGAATTCTTCATGGGAAATAATGGAAAGGAAGTTGCATATCATGACTGATAAAGTCAGGTGAAATGAATTCAAAGTTACACTTATTCACTTTTCACACTTCATTACATGATTATGCGTGTTAGTCATTTAAGTAAGTTACCTACCTAGAAGATAACCAGTGAACTAGTATACTGGCCCTGAACTTGGCTATAAACGGTGCTATTTTAGACTTTCAGTCAGGATTATTTCCATATGACCACTACCAAAATAGCAGTGAATTATATATCAGCATTTCTTAAGATTATTACATACTAAAATTCTCTGAAGACACTATCAACAAAGACAAATGAGTTCCTTGTATTACTTCTTATAGTTCTCAGAATATCACAACTGAAATTTTAAATGGTAGTTTTTATGTGAAACATCACATATCCAGATGTGCAACGAGATAAAACATGATAACAGCATGATTGCTACTACCTTTCATTTAAATAGTTGACAAGTGCCAGTGGGTGACAGACAATGTAGAGCATTGTTAAAAATCTCAGGCCACACTAAGCCCAAAAGTCAAGTCCTTTCTATACACGCTGGGCAGCATTCATTCATTCATTGACCACATTTTATTAAAATTTGTTCAAAGTAATGTGAATTGAAAGGCAAATGTTTGTCGTTATTGTAGAACATTACAAAAAGTCACTCCTTAAAGACAACCATCAGATCTCATCCATGAAGTTTGATACACTTATGGACAAAGTTCATAAAACTTTCCATTACATGGATATGACTTGTGATGTGGCATTTATTTCTTCAGCTATTCTTAGCTTGAGAAGAGTAAGTCTTCCAGATGTGTTTGCAACATTCATCTACTCAAGTAGTCCCATAAAAAGAAATAACCGGCTGTCAGAATGGGCGAACAAGCTGGACAAGAAATGTTACCTTATGTACTACTATGTCTGAAAAATGACTTTACAGCTCACCACAGATATTTTTACTTAATGGCATCCCTATTTGAATGTAGCACCATACTTAGTTTCATTCTCGTTGTGGTGCAGTCTGATTACTAAGTAAATGACATTGTTGAATGAAGGCTGCCCTAGCCTGTATAAGTAGGAGTCTAGTGAGTGGTCTACTTGTATCAACTAGAGTATGGCTTGGTTGCTGGATCAAGCTGAGCAAAACAGTGGCAAGTAATTATATATGCCAGAACCTAAAATTTGACTGTTTGACAAACACTAGGTTTATATTACAAGTGGTTGTGCATTCCAGAACATTAGAGCTGTACTCAAAAAAGGTCTCTCACACTCTGTGGACTCCATCAACGCACAACCATATGAGTACCTAAATTAATCTACATTTAATATGTATATTATGAAATGTTTTCATTTCGTTCAACAGACATGTTCCAAGAACATTTAAAAATATGGATATAAATTAAACAAATTTAGGCTCAAGATTCTAAAGCTGTAGTACTAGCTACAAAATATAATCTGGAAACTAGAAATGAAATCTTTTGTAAGTATAACTACACAAAGTAAGTGTGGGTTCCTGTTCATAAGGCATTAACATTAACTTATTTTCTTGTTACTTTTGTCTTATTTATACCAAAGATAGGAGAGCGCTTACACATTAAAGCCTGAATTTACATTGTGCAACATTAAAAATGGACATTCACATCAGGAAGAAGTGAAGTGAAGTGATTTAAAGTGGTTAAAAATGAGTTAAAATATAAATGAACAATAATGGGCTTACGGTTATAAAAAAGCGATCATATTGAAATAGCAAGGACAAAATTACCCATGCGCTCATTATTAGAGAAATAACAATGTTGATACAATGTATATTATCATAAGAACAGGTTATCCATAATTTCAGCTGCACCTGTTTCAAATATTGAGATAAAATGTTTTGAATCATTTATTGTTAATTTATTGTGTGGATTTGATCAATTACCAAGCCAGTTTTGTTTCGTTACTATAGTGATAAGTTATTTTTAGTTAATATTGTCACAAGAAGTCTTTGCCCAGGATAACTAGATGCAAAGATATTATGTAGATTCATAAAACTAGTAACATGTTATGAAAACTTGATACCGAAATTTACATCATATTTAAAATTATACAATCTTTCAAATTCTATTTTACAAGTGTTGTACTAAACATATTTATAAACACTTTTATATATACCATGCGTTGTATCGTACAAGAAATTTGAAAAGCAACTTATGTCTTCCAGAGATGATAGAAGTTCTGCAACAATGTTCTCATCATCATGAAATGTGTCCACTTATACAGATACACACTTTTACACCTGAACCTGAAACTAGGATTAGAATCCTGCAGAGTCAATGACTTTACTGTATCATACAATTAAACTCTGTGTAACTGAAATTGAGGTTATGTATATATATACACACACACACACACATTGTGCTATTTTAATTCAACTTCATGCTGAAAAAGCTTTATAAACATTTGTTATACAGTTGTCTGTTATGTGTAAAATCAAACTGATAAGCATCACATCTCCAATGCTGCAGTTTTAATCTATGATAAATATTCAGATGGGATGTTTTACAAACATACAATATAATTCACACTAGAGATGTAATATCTGTTGGTAAATATGTGTACCAAACAGTACTGCAGTCACATACATTTAATCCCTAAATATTTAACCAGTGGAAATGAATGTACTTTGGCTCAAGAGGAAACTAGAATGATTATTTAATTTTCCAGTAAGCAACAGTTGGAAGCAAATAGATGGATTATTTACCTGTGTGTTTCGAATGTTTGAAATGATTACTGTATAAAAACAGTTGAACCAAATGTAAGGATTGGCTTACAGTATCAATTATGATCATACTGTTATTGAAATGTTGTTGTGATATAAATATTTTTTAGAACAGAAGCTGAAAACTCTAGGGTATTTATAGAGTATTATGCATTACACTAAGACTGATATGTTAAAAATTAAAGTAGGACAGTGAGGCATGTCTTGCTTGTATTTTAATTTATATGAAAATAAATGTAAATGCATTATCCAAAACCTTCACTGTTTAATAATAATTTCGATGAAATTTGGTTAATAGAGGATATTTATTAATATCTCACATCTGTTGCTAAACTGCAAAAAGGAGTATTTAAAATAGGCAAACATTTTAAAATAATCTTGTAAATAAAGCCAACTTGGTGCACAATTTTTTCTTAGTATGTTTATTTCTTAGTGCATTTATCAATCTCTACATGTTTCAGGTAACTATGTGCCCATCATCAGGAGAAACAACTGTATTTATGCAACACTTGGTACTCTCTGGTATGCAGGAGCATATGCTCCTGCATACCAGATAGTCATCCATACAGAATAACAAGTACCAAGTGTCACATAAATACAGTTGTTTCCCCTGATGATGGGCACATAGTCACCTGAAACATGTAGAGATTGATAAATATACTAAATATACTAAGAAAAAATTGTGCACCAAGTTGGCTTTATTTACAAGATTATACATGGATGCACGGTCAACAAAATATAAAGTTTTAAAGTAAGTAATTAAGAATTAATATCTCTTTTATAAATATGTTAAAATTCAGTGCTGGTTACCTAACGAACAGATTCACTTTAATTGTATGGATATCTTCAAATCACCAATCAGAATCACCAGTATTTACCAAAACAAAAAGATCATTATTTTCAGGTGTGACAATTCCTTGGAAACTCATTTATATGTTAAACTTCCTCTATAACTGACAAAATTTTTTACGCAGAGGTTTCCTTCAGCTTAAGTGATAGCTAAATTCTTAAAAGTCGTTGCATAATTACAAATTTTGCTTTTTTTTGACAAATTTGCTTCCTGTAACGAAAATATAGTCCTTTGACCTTGACGTTTTTATACACATGTAGCCAAACTAAAAGTTTCAAAATAGCTGATTGATATCCATAAAACTTTGTATCAGCATTAGGAAACAGGAGGCTACCCTTCTAATGCTGTATTTTTCACTTTCTGTAAATCTGAATAACAACATCAGTGATGTACAAACTTCAGATGCAAGAGCACGTGAAACAGTAATAGCACTTATTTTAGGGTTCTTAATAAATGATGAATGGAAACAGATTTTCATAATTTGTAACTTGTTAAGGTAATAGCATTGTAGAGCATAAATTACCCATATTTCTGCCATAATAAAATTTATTTCTGGGTTATTTTTTATGACGAGAGTGAAATAATCTTGCAAGGCATGTCACATGTGGTATGGAGATAGAACATAACCATATGTACACATTATGCATAAGACACTGGGCTTTCTACAACCATACTGATGATGCTAAAGTTTTGGGTTATATCTGACAAATCTTACATATAGCCTACAGAATAAATATATCAAGTTATTTGAAAAAGCATAAAAAATAATAGCCAACACAGAGTAATAGATCTGTGACTAGAAATCCATGCAACAAGAAAACCTGTTTAGTTGGAGGGTGCAGTCCCCAGAAACAGTTAATACTTCAAAGTATAAAACTACTTTGATGAATTTTAATTTGTTTACATTTAATATGTCACAAAAATTGTCTTTAAAAATCTGCAGAGATTATTGCCTAAGGTGTGAGATATTCATGGATGGTCTTGCCTTATGTGTCTGAGATTCAGTACAGTTTTCCACTGATGTTACTTCCACCTGCTTGTTGTACTTGGCTGGCATCACACATTCCTCTCACAGGTCTGTTGCATTGCCACTTGGACCAGGACTTTGCAGTGCCTCATAGTATTCCATACACATTCATGTTCCCCCAGTTTGTCTGAACATCCAGATTTCTCCCTCCAGGTACAGGTATGCAGTATGAGAAAGGCAAGTGTTGACACTTTTAAGTTTGTTGTGACAGACTAAAGAACACTGCATGATTAGTGCATATACTGACAGGCCTGTAATATGAATACTGGCTGGAAGCCTACTAGAAATCCATTCTGTACATTAGACTTGGCAAAACTCTGTATTTTTCAGCAGAAACCTAAAGAAAGAACCCTGATATATGGCAAAAATTTAAGAGAATCTCGTGTGTCAGAGGTGTCCCTAGCCTCCCATGGGGTGCTCTATTTACACTAAGAGGGGTATGATGTTAAATCAAAATTCACAGTGAGCACAGTCCCTTTGTTTCCAGTGTTCTTGTCCACGCAAAATGAACCCAAATTTGCTGGAACAATGCAAATTTTTTCCCCTTTCTTAAAAGTGGGGAGTAATTTATTGGGTCCTGGTCTCACTTGTTCAGATGGTAACTAGCTGCATTTGCAGGAAAAAAAGCTTTACAAGTTTTACTTGGAATTCCTTATTATTGTTCCTCCTTTGGTTGTACAGTCTTTAGTTTCCACCTAAAAATATATAATTCATTTAACTTTACTACCATTCATGGTAGGCATCTGAAGGGGCCAATTTCCTTTTGTTTTAGATAAATAGTGTTGTAAGCTACATTAAAAATGAAATTGACGAAAATTGGCAGAAATTGGTTTGTCACAAAAAGTCTCATATTCATGTAAATTGTAATATGTCTGTAAGGAAACTGGAAACATTAATCAAATAATTTCAGTACACCTTTCAATTTTAGAAACATATTCAGATATTGTTTACATTTAACTGTGTAGACTATAACTATATTTTATATTTTATTTCTGTCAAATACAGAAGTATAATTTGAGGACAGAACACAAGAACTCTTCACTTTAATATGCAAGTTTACAATTATGAGATAGAACAAAGGTTTACAAAACTGTTTAATGCATATTTATGATTCTGAAGAGTGTCACTGAACCAAAACAATGAGTGCTCACCGAAGGGAAAATGCTAGACCTGAATATTCTATCTCACACTCAAGACAAGGTGTCAAAACTGTCAACAGAAAGTCAAAAAACTCCCACAGCTGAAAATATAAAATAAAACAGCAGTGCCTGAACTGCAAACTAGTTGTCCCATTAACACATGAATTTATAGTATTGTATCCTTCAGCCTGTTCCTGTTCACATTGGTCAAATTGACTCTCTCTAACATTACTTTCAGTTCTCACAAGGCCTGTTTTCATCAGCAATGTAAATTCACAGAACAGTACATACTGAACCTTTTATTGACCGACACATCTGCACCATTCTACAGATATCAGTTCACTTTTTAATTATAATTAAAAACACTAGAAACTGTTGTAGAATATCAGGCACATGTGGATTGTGGGTGTGACACCATCTTATTGATAATGTCCTTTGGATATCTTGGAAATCATATACAACCCGAATTGGGGGCGGTCCATAAAATTCAAAACATGTAACATATATAGGATCATTGTATACATGATAATACACTATACCGTAAGTGTTTTTGCAAGATGTTTTGTAATTACTGCTTGTTGATTCGTGCATTGTTATTACATCTTGAATGTGTTCTGTAAGCTGGCTAAGGTCCCACACCATCTGCCAGTGGGACCTAAGCCAGCATACAGAACACATACAAGATACAATAGCAACACACAAATCAAAGTTAAGTAATTACTACACTTTTTCTTTTTATTTAACATTAACATGTCTTTACATCGCTAATATATTCGCAGAGTACAACCAACAAGATGCAACATTTCACAATTTATTTATTTCTGTAAGACGCTCTGCATGTTTTAGGCGGATTTTCTGTCCATCATCAGGAGCTCAAAACTGCACATACAGCGTCAGGTATTTGTCAGACCAATACCTGACGCTGTATGTGCAGTTTTGAGCTCCTGATGATGGACGGAAAACCCATATGAAACATGTAGAGCGTCTTACAGAAATAAATAAATTGTGAAATGTTGCTTCTTGTTGGTTGTACTCTATGAATATAATTACTACACATTTTGTGAAAACACAATACAGTGTATTACAATATAGACAGATCCTATATATGTAATATGTTTTGAAATTTACAGACCACACCCAGTTCGGGTTGTACATGATTTCCAAGATATCAAAAGGACATTATCATACATGCTGTCACACCCACATTCTACATGTGCCTGATATTCTACAACAGTTTTTAGTGTTTCTTAAAATGTTTTTAATGTGATCTAATATACAGAATGGTGGAGAAGTTTCATTCTGTAAGAGGGTGATATGAACATGATGCCCTGTATGTACTGTGTTCGTAAATTCCAAGGCTTGTATGCTATGTTCCACTGTATTATTCTAAACTGGTATGTGGTGCAGTGTGAGAACAGGCAAAATAATTAAACTGATATTCTTTGATGACAAAATTAATTCTGAAAGGTATGTGCAGCAGATAGTCTACCCATTGTTCTGAGCTGCCAGCAGTTGAATGCCATAAGCATTGCTCAACATAACTCTGCTATGCTGACACATCACCGGCATTCATGGACAGTTGGTGGGAAGTGTTTAGGGACACAATTATTAGCAGCTGTTTGTGGCCAGCTCACTTCTCCAAACTTTACTTACAGTTTGACTTATTGATGGAGCCGTGGTTTGCAGATGAGATCCTAACAAAGATGAAGAATTGAATGAAAATATCCAAAACAAGGTTTCCTTGTTATCCAAAATGTCCATAAAATCTTGTGCGTGTAATCTTGTCACAGACATGCCACCAGTATATGAGGAAAGGGAGAATTTCCAGCTTCTTCTGTAATCAATTCCAATTTTTATGTGTGATGAGTATGAGCCTACACATGTAACTTCTGTTAGCAGTGGCAGGAAGTAAAGCAACATGGTCTCGGTCTCATTGGCTGAATGTGATAGAATTAGTGTCAAGCTCTTCCGTTTGGATGTCTCATCAACTTGAGTAACACTCTACAGAATTCACTCTGCACCAGGTTCTGTACTACTAATTGCATTCATGTAGCATATATTTCTTATTAAAAAGTAATTAATTATTTAATGGCAAACATAATTCTGTAACACGCCCTGATTAATTACTTAATTTCGGTGTATTTTTTTTTTTCTGTTCCTGACATCTGATCAATATTATAAAAATATTTGTTTCAAAACTGAAACTGGCAAACAAACTTCAGTGTATCGTAATTTCATTGGGTTCATTTTGGTACGTTACACATAAAATAACTGTCAAAAACGGTGCAAGATTTTCAAAATTGTTTCATAGCTAATGTATACACAATTCATATATGCCATTATCAGTGGACCTCTACGATGAGTTCACCTAAGTGGAATAACGTTTATATTCACAAGCCCAATTGAGTCAGTCTATACAGAGTATACACCAAAGAATGGTGCGGTTTCAAAAGTTAACAAGAAATTTATTTCTCACCCTACACGGGCACAATGCACACTTTCAGCAGCAGCAACTGTCCAAGTTTCTCATGCGCTATCAGCAGTTCGCTTCTCATGCTTACTGCGGGGCCAGTTTCCAAGATGGCGTCGCAGCAGGAAGAGGCTTTCTGTGTGCTCTGTTTT
>Ga0123357_10006791_pt1 | contig 14049 bp, 18 predicted proteins | sample TergutEmb28metaG_FD_89873 | JGI IMG/M metagenome (GOLD analysis project Ga0123357, IMG submission 89873) | Embiratermes neotenicus P4 segment gut microbial communities from Petit-Saut dam, French Guiana - Emb289 P4 | ecosystem: Host-associated > Arthropoda: Insects > Digestive system > Gut ... | reverse complement strand
TACGGCGGTTATCAACGATGCAAATCATGCAGGAAATGAACAGTTCTATGAAGCGCTCGAAAATAACTTCAAAGATTATGTTTTCGGGTTCCGCACTGAAAAGGAACTCCGTATCGGAACGGAGGTGTTAACCGGAATGGAGGTAAAAGACAATGTAGAAGAGGATACCAATTCTGCAGTTCTTTGGCAAGCGACAATCACATGGGATCAGAGCAAGCCTAAAATGATTGTTCCAATCTATAAATTGACGGATGAGGTGAAAGAATTATTCACAAGTTGCGTAGAGGTTGAAGCTGAGTAAAACACTAAAAATGGGGGCTTAAATGCCCTCTTTTTTCTATGAGACAATATTATCAGGGCGAAGATATTGACTTTGATTTGAAGTTTGAAAAAGGGGAAAATCCGGACATTAACAGTTTTGTTGATTTCTCTTCGTTTACTGTATTCATGTTTACGGATGGGTGTTATATTGCAAAATTTAAAACTCCAAATGAATCTGGATATGGAAACTTAGAGTTAAAAGATGATAAAACGTTATCCGGTGTTCTTACTTCCGAATCAACAAAGTTAATGCACCATGGCGCTTTATTCATTGAGATAAATGCGGAATATCAGGGTGATTCAAATATGATAAGAAGGAGGGAAACGGGGATTTCTATAACGAAAAATTTTATTAAATCGGAATCGTAATGGCAGATTTTAGTATAATCGTTCAATTTGGATATTCGGTTGATTTGACGCTGATTGAAAATAGCTTGGATGAAATTAGCGGAAATGTGCAGCAATTATCAGATCAACAACATCAAATAAATAAAGATATCGACGAAGTTTCTTTTCAATTAAGCCAACACAAAGAAAATAAAAATCCGCATATTGTTGAAATAGGTAAAATTTCAAGTTTTGATGATCTTATTAATGAATATTCCATTTATAAGTATTCAATACAAGATGTAAAGCCCGGCTGGATAAGTTATGGGTATTTAATTGTCACCGAATCAGTGTATCCAAATAATACCGCAAGAGTAAGACAGACACGTTTTGAGGGCGATACGATACTTACTCGAACTGGTGTAAAACCTCCACAGGAAACCACCGTGATTTGGGATAGCGATTGGGAACTAATGACAAGTGGAAATATCTCACTACCAACCAACCTTCTGAAAAATTCAGGATTTGAAAATCCTGACAATGGAAATATTAATGAACTGTTTGATTGGCAATTCCCAACTTTGCAGTGGTTCAATGCTTACTATGGTATTTCACTTGGAAGCATTGGAGATACGCATTATAACAGAAGGGCTGACGTTGACTTTTTTACGAATGGAAATGGAGTAGAAATCAAAGATGTTCTAACAGGGAAATACACAGGGAGAATTCCTTCGGCTGAAACAGGCGGTGTGTATCAAATAGTGGATGTTGAGGAGAACGAAACATACGTATATGGTTGTGATATTGCCTTCAAAAGGGCTAATACTGCAAATCAAAGTATTAAAACTACTGACACGGTTAAAATACTTTCTCCCGACGGCATGACTTTGTATGGAGAAGCTCCTGTTCAAACCAGTCCGCAGTCGGTATGGAATATTATTCATGTGGAAGGAGAAGTAACCATACCGGCAGGGGTTACTCAAATACGCTATCAGATTGATCAGGTAAATCAAAGCGCACCTAACAGCTCTCCAATAATGTGCTTTGATGAATGTTTCTTTTATAAGAAAACAAACTTCGCTACACTGCAGCAATTAAATAGTCTCTTAACTAAACTTTTAGAATCGGGAAAATTTACACCGGCTGTGGATTTGACATCTACAGAGGAAGTTTTAACCGGCGAACTATTCAATGGTAAGCCTGTTTATGCAAAAACCTTCAAAGGTACTCTAATGATGGATAGTGAAGGGGATAATTTCATTGGTGCAATTGACTTTGATATACTTGAAACAGCTTGGCTTGATGATAGTAATTCTTTTTATTCATGGCAGACTAATGGACAAAAGTTTTCATTTTTACACTACTTAATTACAACATCCGGAGCTAATCCTGCTGGAAATTCGCCGGCGATAGGCGTCACTTTTGACAGTGACATATATTTGACTGGCGGCAATAAATTGAATGCAAATAGAAATATCTATTACAATGTTAGAATAAAATACATAAAAAAATAATTTTATGCTGAAAATAGACAAAATAGACAATGACAACATCCGAATACAGCAAGATTCGATTGATGTCACTTTAGCTCCTATATTTTTCGCATCGGCTGGAAAGGGTGGGATGATAACCATTTCTCCGAAATCAAACGGAATTTACAGGAGTTTTTCGGATACTCTTGAAAATGTTGAAATAAACGGAGTGAATGGAAGTGAGTTTACGCCGAAAGAAGTCGCTCAAACACTCAATTCTTTTGTCGGAAATTTTTATAAGGGAGGCGGGGCTTCCGAAAACAACCCGGCAGAGTGGGGCGAAATTACCGGCAACATCGAAGACCAGGAGGACTTGGTTACTATGTTGGAAGAAACGGTTTATAACATACAGTTGAATTTTATAGTAATAACAATTTAATTATAAACAAAATGGCAAAAACATTAACAGTAAACAGTAACATTAAACCGATTGCATCAAATGCAATACCCACACCGAGTAATCTGGGTAAAGGAGAGTGGGCTTATGGTATAATTAACGGAGAAAAAAGAATGTTTGGTAATCCTACTGGTTCCGCAGTCGTTGAATTTACGGCTCCAGGACAGACTAAGAGCATTAAATCGCTTTCTTACGAAGGAGCTACTGGTATTATGACAGTAACTTTTACCGATAACTCGACCGAAACGATTAATTTTCCGGTTGAAAATTTCTTGGCTTCGGCATCTTTTGACCACAATACAAATATATTAACCCTTACGTTAACAGATGAAACAAATGTAACGGTTGATTTGAGTGATTTGATTGACGTTTACACGGCGGAGAATGGCGGCGGTTTGTCTGTATCTAACGGCGCTTTCAGTATTGCTTCCGGAGGTGTTACATCGGCTATGTTAGCGACAGAAGTCACAAACGCTATCAATGCAGCAAAAACATTAACGGCGGCGGCAAACCAGCCTGTTTCAATATCAGGAAATACCGGAAGCGTTTCGGCTATAATCAATGCTTCTGCGGCAGTTTCCGGAGGCGGAATTAAAGTAACAGGAGGAGCTTTGGAATTGGATGAATCAAGTGTTACGTTTCAATATTCTGTTACCGAAATTTAATGAAAAAATTTAATATTACTTCGTTAATAAAGGTAATTAGCTCAGGCAAAAAGCCTACATCTGACAATTTAGATGTAGGCGGTATTGCTTTTGGTAAAATATCCGATAAGCCTGCATTATTTGGAAATGACGGAAAAGAAATAATTGATTTATTCTCTTCTATGGTTCTCAACGGAGATAATCAGGATCCTGTAACTATAAAACAAGCGGGGCATTCAGCGGCCCTTTCTATAGGAGACGGTACTGAATTATCAGATTCAAGCGTAACCTCAGAAGATGGACTTTATGATGGCGTATTTATTGGCAATAATAACGGGGTTAGTATTAGCTCTGTTAGTGATAATCTTAGACTATTTACAAAAAATAATAGAACTATAGAAATAACTCCAGATGGAAATGGAAAAGCTCTTTATAAAGGAAAAGAAATTCATACTGTTGTAGATTTGGCATCCATAGGGGAAGTATGGACTGGAGAATTTCGTTTAAATAGTAATAACCCTGTTTTTGCAAAAACGTTTAGGGGAAATATACATATAGATGATTTTAATTCGCCAAAAAATGAAGTATTCATTGTAGAAGAAGATCAAGATATAATTTTTGATTCTTGGATAGATATAGTTAATAGTGGATGGACTACAGGTTCAAACTTTTTTAATCCGTTTAATTATATTGGATGCGAACTGGATATTAATAACATGCAGGCATCAATTGATGACTTTATTCAGGAAAACAGGCTTAATCTTAAAGTTTATCGTCAGATTTCCGGCGCTCCTACATCTATAAGCATTATTAATGGGTTCCCTGTACCAGTAAATATAGATTATGAGATTAGAGTAAAATATATTAAATAATATGTTCGCCACCCACAATTCACTCACAAGCTACCCTATCAAGTAGTGGATTTTATATAATCAATTATTTATAAACAATTAATAGACAAAAATTATGGCAAAAACAGCAGCGCAATTAAAAGCGCTTTCGGAAAATATATTTCCCGACAATGAAAACGGGGATATTGGAGCGAAAGGAAATAGGGCCTTTAACGAGGCTATGATTGATTCAATGCTAATGGCAGTGGATTTGGCATCTACTGATGAAGTTTTAACAGGGAAACTGTTCAATGGGAAACCGGTTTATTATAAAAGACTGAGAATAGAATTACCCTCTCCTTTAAATGCTGGGAGTTATTATGATGCGGGAATTGTTGCAACAGGTGTAACGTATGCGTGGATAGATTATGGGCTTAGTTTTCAAGCACCGGGAGGAGACCAAATTCCACTTATTGGAATGGCATCTGGAACTGATGACCAGAATAAAGCATTAGCTTATATAAATAACCTAAAACATATTTATATAAAAAATGTAGGCACAGTTAATGGAGGGGTAACTCCAACAGGGCCTTTTTATATAGCTGTTTATTATGTATATTGATAACATTTAGGTATGGTAGCAACACATGATTCACTCACCGGTTATCCAGTTAAATATTGGTTATTACGACCATTCAATTTCATGGCGAAATGTCAGTCAAAAGACCTTTACGAGCAATTTCTCGATGGCTCAAGGTCTTTTGATTTGCGTTTTGCAAAACACAGGGGTAAATGGTATGCAGCGCACGGGGCGATGATTTACGATATTACTCTGCAGGAAGTAATTGAAATACTGACAAGTATTTCCAATGATAGCATAATTTATTTCCGCGTACTTTGCGAAGATACTTTCTTTAAGAAATCGGATTATAGAGAACTGTACGATCTGATTAAAAAATATTTAAAGGACGAATCACACAATTTGAAATTATTGTATGTTGCGTCCAAAAGAAATTGGAATCAGATTAATACGGATTTTACCGATGAAACTGTTAGTTATGACGTGTGGCCTCCGGTCAAGAATACAAATGAAAACTTATGCGGTTTGGTATCGCGGATGTATGAATTGGAGACGACAAATGATAAAATCAATTTCGTGTGCTGTTACAATTGTTCTGGGATGCCCTGGTTGTTCGGTTTGCCGTTTCCTAAATGGGTGGCAAAGGCGCTGACGCCTATTGCTTTGAATAAGAAATGGAAGGATAATGATTGTCCGGTAGTGGATTTTATTTAAAATTAATTTTATAAAAAATTTATTATTATGTGTGCAGAAATAAAAGGGATTTCAAAAGGGCAAGTTATAGGTTGGACTATACCTATTGTGGTATCTATAATCGGAATTATTTTCACTCTTTATATTAATCATGAAACAAGATTAAGGGTTGCCGAAAATGAAATTAAGATTCTGAATTTTGAGATAAATGATGATAGAAAGGATATTGATAATATAATGTCTGATTTGAAAGATATAAAAACTACTGTTATCGGCATTGATAAAAAGATAGATATTGACGAAATAAAATGGGGTCACAACAAAAAGTAAAACGGCATCTATTTGTAGAAATGATAACCGACCCTGCAACCAGTTCGGTAAGTCACAGGCGCGTTATTGCTGTCGCCTCGTTCTTTATGCTCATCGCTCTGGTTGTATTGGAAAACTTTATTGTTTTGCAGGCAATAGACAAAGAAATCGACAAAGATTTAATCTATACGTTTGCCGGACTTTGCGGAAGTTCGTCGGCATTGACAATTTTTGGAAATAAAACAAATCGTAATAAAGATAATCAAGATGAAAAAATTGAGACTTAATAGAATAGCAAAAAAGGAAACCTATACAATAGGTAAATTGTATATTGACGATGCGTATTTTTGCGATACGCTGGAAGACAAAGACAGGGGATTACGACAGGATATGTCTTTATCGGAAATACAAAAAATTAAAGTGCAAGACGAAACGGCAATACCAACTGGAATTTATAAAGTTATCGTAAATCAATCGCCAAAATTTGGTAGATTGCTACCAAGATTACTTGACGTACCCGGATTTGAAGGCGTGCTTATTCATCGTGGGAATAACGACAAGCATACTTCCGGCTGCATTCTTGTCGGTGAAAACAAGGTTGTCGGTCAGTTGGTCAATTCTACCGGTTACGAACTGAAAATCGTTGAGTTATTAAAAAACGAAAAGGACATAACAATTGACATTTCATGAAAGCATTTATTTACATTGGAACAGTATTTTTGATTTTACTCTGCTATATCGGCATACAATGCAGTCGGTTGAAAAATGTAAAAGCCGAAAGGGATGTTTATAAAAGTAATACAGAGGCATTACTTAGCGATGTGTATTACTATAAAACAAACGACAGTCTCAACGCTGTTTCGGTTGGTAATCTGGAGTTAAAAATAGCCGAATACAAAAAGTACAGAGCCGATGATTATAAAATTATCGAGAGCCTGAAAGTGGATAAAAACCGGCTGCAAAGGATAACAACGACACAGACAGAAACGATTTACAAGTTGCAGGGATCGGTCAGGGATTCATTTATATTTGTAGATAACTTCATAACCGATACGCTCCGGTGTATTACGATTCATGATAAATGGTTTGATTTGGACGGCTGTTCAAACACCCAGAATCAATTTACCGGCACGTTTCAAAACCGAGATTCATTACTGTATGTCGAACATATCGTACCGAAAAAATTTCTGTTTATCAAATGGGGATGCAAGGAACGCCGGCAGGAAATTGTTTCGCGGAATCCGAATACGAAAATTACAGGGGCGGAATTTGTGACGATAAGAAAATAGTTAATTCAAATTCATAATGATTTAAATTGTTAAAATGCCATGCTTTCACAGAACGGCGTTTTTTATATTATCCATAACAAACTCAATTTTCCTTCACAATGCGGGAAGCTAAATTATATGATAAGAACACTAAGACATAATGACAGATTTTATTCTGTGTTTTACAATATTGTTACGATAGAAAATGTGTGTTTTCGTAATATATTGGTTTTTAGGATATAAACTAAATCGGTTGGCGTCACTCTTAATCATTGGGTCCAGGGTTCGAGCCCCTGCGGGGACACTTGAAAGTACCTTATTAATAAAGTGATAAGGTTTTTTTATTTCCTTACTTTTGGCAATAAATAACCGTAAAACCCTGTGTGTTTAGAAAAATTTTAGAAGTTATCAACAACGAGGTATGATGAATGTTGAAGGAATTTCTGCTTGAACCTTATCCTTCAAAGTTCCCTTAGTAGAGCCCGATTGACCCCTCACCACTCTCCCTTATTACCTCGTATTGCTGAAATTCACCGTGAACGGATTGAAAAATATATCACAGGTATTGTCAATAAGAAACAAACATTTGTTGAGGAAAACAAACAATTTCTGACGTTTTACCAACAAACTTTGTACGGGAAATAAGGTAATAAGGGAGAGTGGCGAGGGGTCAATCGGCTCTACTAAGGGGACTTTGGAGAATAAGGTTTATGCAGAAATATCTTTCATTCATCATACCTCGTTGTTGATAACTTCTAAAATTTTTCTAAACACAGGGGTTTACCAGTGACCCTGTTTTACCAGTGACGGGCTATTTTATGAATACGAAAGTTATACTCCTCCGTTTAAATCCAACATGATTTCAAAGGGATTAAAACAATCATCTCGAATAATTATTAACAATAATAAAGGATCTGGGAGATGATTGATGTTCTATTGATTAAAAGCCCTGATTCGTTCGGGCTTTTTTCTTTCAAATGTTAAATTTTTTGTTTTTATCAAAAATAATTGGCAAAACATTTTGCTATTAATATTATTAGCATTATATTTGTAGTGTACTGATTAAACGAATATTGAAATTATGAAGTATTCAGAAGTAGAGCGAAAGCTAAAAAAAGCAGATTGCTACGAAGATGGCGAAATGAACGGACATCCATTATGGTACAGTCCTATAACAGAAAAGTATTTTAAGATGAGCCACCATAAAAGCCAGGAAGTAGCAAAAGGAACATTAAAAAGTATTAGTAACGATTCAGGGGTTAAACTTTAACCCCTGAATAAAAAAAATAAAAATAATATGAAAACAGTAAAAGCATTTATAGAGAGAGGGAATGACGGCGGTTATAGCGTTTATGTTGACTTGGAAGAAAAAACGTTGAATTATGGGATACATGGTACCGGTAGAACAGCAAAAGAAGCCGCCAATGATTTTATGTCTGCTTATGAAACAATGAAAGAATTTCATCATATAAAGAATAAAGAATTTGTTGAAGCTAATTTTGAATTTGTATATGATGTTCCTTCTTTATTATCCTATTATTCAAATGTATTATCTTTAGCCGGATTGCATCGGTTAACAGGGATCAATCAAGCGCAATTAGGTCAATATGCAATCGGATATCGGAAACCCAGTCCAAAAACGGTAAAAAAAATAGAGACATCATTACATACATTTGCAAAAGAACTAAGTCAAGTTCAATTCGTTTGAATTAATACACTTTCGTTTGTATTTGACTGCCCGCTCCAAAAAAGCGGGCTTTTTGTTTATTTCAAAAATATAACTCTAAACGATTATATTAAAATAAAAATGCTTGTATTTGTGGCATGAAAATAAAAACGCAAAAGCAACAACAAAAGTTTCACAACAGGAAATAAATCGTTATAGTATATGTTAGAGATTTGGAAAGATATAAAAGCCGAAAGGGATGTTTATAAAAGTAATACAGAGGCATTGCTTAGCGATGTGCATTACTATAAATCATTGGGCCCAGGGTTCGAATCCCTGAGGGACACACAGTTTTTTATTCTTACGCCCTTTACCTTTTACCTTTAACCTATAAAGTTTATTTCACTACTTTTATCGTTCCGCTTACGCTTCCTTTAACAATAAATACTGAACATGGAATCGATGAGCCTGGAATTTCAATCGTTCCAACATTTTTCTTTGTGGAATAAAGTCGGACACCTGCAGCCGAATAAATAGTAATCATTTCTGCTTGAGAGCTTTCAATTTTAAGCATCTTATTGATAAAGTGTGCACGAAACAAAGTGTTGCCAATATTATCGATAGATGTTGGTGTTGTAACGTTGATAGACGCTGTCAGCAAATCTTCCTTAATTGAAGTACCATTATCCTGTAGAAAATCAATATTCTTGATTAACGCATCATAGGTTCCTTTAGAAACGCTATCTGCTACGGTATAGCCAATAGCCATAATGTTAGTATGCTTTGGCGCGGTAAAACTGTTCAATGCCATTGATTTGATTTCAATCAACCATGTATTATTTCCTTCATCAGTAAATACCGGATAGAAATTGCCTGAAAGTTCAGGTGATAAAACAGTTGAACTTTCACGTAATGCTATACCTGCAGGGAAAGTGATTTTAAACGAACCGGTCAAAGTCGTATTGCTGGGAATAGACTGATTGAGTGAGATAGTTCCTATTCCATCTGTGCTGCCTGTTTGCGTTCCATTGGAAAACATCAAAAGTGTTTGTGTCACGTTAATTGTCTGCGGTGCAACACCTGTTCCATAAGCAGTGATTGTCGCCGTCCGTTGAATAGTGTCCGGATTAGCAATGGTGGTGACTATAACAGTAGTACTGTCATTTGAACCGGAAATAGGAGAAAGCTTAATCCAAGTCGAATCGCTGCTGACTACATTCCAATTCGTGTTTGATTTGATTGTGAAATTACCCTGCCCACCGGAAGCTGTAAAATTTAACAATGCCGGATACATGGATATAGTCGGATCGGAAGGAGCGGCGGCATCTACTGTTATGTTAATTGTTTGCTGTGTTACACCTGTTCCATAAACAGTAATTGTCGCTGTCCGTTGTTTGGTTTCGGTATTTGCGGCTGCTATGACCGTTACCATACCATTGTTAGACCCTGAAGCCGGAGAGATTGTTATCCACGAATCACTACTTCTAACTCCCCAATTGGTATTGGAAGTAACAGTAAAAGTCTGCTGTCCTCCGGAAGCTGCAAAATTCAATGAAGAAGGAGATACAGACAAAGATAGGAGTAGATGCTCCTGCGCTATCCATAGATGTCGTCATCGCGGGGGTTAAATTCCATGTTTTTCCCCAACTTTGCGCAGCAAATAGAAAAACTGCGCATAAAAAGAATGTTATTTTTTTTTCCATATTTGTATTTAAATACATTTTAATATTACAAAATTACGATAAGGATTTGAATTGAAAAAATTTTCTTTACTAAATTTTACAGATTCCTTGCCACTTGTGAAAAAAAACCACGAAAATGAGTGAATTTTTTAGTAATTTTTTATACCTTTGTCTCATTAATTTGAATTTATCCAATTATCTTTTGTATCATGTCGATTAATGATTATATAATGAAAATATATGTTGATAAGGCAATTTTACTTGCAATAGCGACTATAGTAGGTTCGTTTGTAATTTATTTTTTGCAAACCCCAAAAGATAAACTCAGTAAAATAAAAAATATAACCGTAACTATCGTAATAGGAGTTATTTTAACCGGTTTTTTGGCTGTGAAGGTTGTTAATCAAGAAAGCAATACTCAATCAGAAAATATAAATGTCACGGAAAAAGATTCAGTAAAAACAAAGGTAAAAGAGGAAAATCCTCCTATAGAGATTAAAGATAATCCTGTAATTCCGAAAATTCTTAAAAATCAAGAAGCCTCTGTAGAATTGACAAAACAATTTAATACAGCCTTGAATTTAGTTTATAAATTAAAACAGTCAGAAGAAGGTAATAATTTGGGATTAGTATTCGATGAAGACGAAGATAAAAGAGACTTAAAACCTGTCTTAATAACTCTTAAAGAAATGGCTAAAAAAGAAAAAAATACAAAAATTTTTAATTGGACGGAAAAAATATTAAAAGATAATTGGGATGAATAAATATTTGAATTTTATATTATTAATATTGATTTGTTATACTCTATTCGCATGTAGTGCAGCAAAACAATCTCGAATTACAATAATAAATACATGCGACAGTATAAAAAGTAATTTGCAGCGAATGGGGGAGTCGTTAGATATTAATATTCCAAAAACAGGTAGTGTTATAGAAAAAGTCAGACTAAAATCAGCCGAAAAAGATTGTCCTACATTCACTTCTGTAAGTGAAACTCTTTATAGCAATTTATTGGAATATAAAAATTCTGCAGAGGAAATTGATTCTACAATGACAATAATTATTGCGGCTATTACAAAAATGACTGCATCAACTGCAAGTTCTATTCCAAATATATCACCAAGTTCTAACATATATGATTTGTATAAAAATGCAAAATTATTAGAAAAAATCCCTAGCAGGAAGGCAAGAGAAGCCAGAGCAACCCAATTATTGAGAGAAGCAAATATCATAGTCTCTGATTTGAGAAAGAATATAGATATTTCCTACAGAAAGGTCGAAATACTTTCCTATAATTTATCTTTTGAAATATTCAAAAGCGAATTTAACCAGTTTTATTTCCCTTCAGGAGAATCTGAACTAAAGTTTTTGAAAAATTTAGATCTCGACAGATTTCAAAAAAATATGGAATCATTAATGAATATTTATAATAAAGTCAAAGATAATAAAGGATTCAATGTTAATATAATCATATTAGCTTCAGGATTTGCAGATGAAAATCCGCTATCTCAAAAAAAATTATTATCCTTATTGTCAGACGAAGAGAGATCGGGACTTTCTCTAAAAGAGCAGCAAGATAAAGGAAATCTAAGATTATCCGAACTAAGAGCAATCACTGTCAATAACTATATACAAGAATATTTAAGTAAATACAATATGTTTGACAGATTAAAAGTTTGCCTCTACGGGTTCGGTACACAATTGCCGGATCAAGATATGAAAAATAACACAATAAATGATCCTGAAAGACGGATTGTTAAATGCTTCTATCATATTGTTGCTGCTGATTAAAAAATTAAAGAGAATGTGTGATATTCCAAATAAAATTGTATCAATCAAATAAAATCTATAACTTTGTAGTGATTCTGCATTTCATAATAATAAATACAAAATGACTAAGTTCTTAGTAATAAATTGTTTGTAAACCTAATTATAATTAAACTTTGATATGCGAATAAAAAAAAATGAAAAAGTAGGCGATATTCCAATTATAAAAATAAGAGATTATTTCAAACGCTTAAGGATGGTTGGAATTTCAAAAAAAGAGGTAAAAGAGCATTTTGGACTCTCTCAGAAGAATGTGGATTTTTTAATAGAAGAGTTGCTTCAGCATGATTTTATTGAAAAAACAACTAAAGAGAACCAGGAAAAAGAATTTCAATTAACCATCAAAGGACAGTCACTCTGCATTGCACGATGCGTCTCTCCTATGAGTAGAAAAAAAGCAGACGAGGTATTTAATGATTTTATGAAACGGGTTAATGAAATTAACAATGATGATTATTATTTATACAAAATTAAAGAATTATTCCTTTTTGGCAGTTATTTGAATTCTGACAATGTTGATTTTGGGGATATTGATATTGCCTTTGAATTGGAAAGAAAAATTAATGACCTTGAAAAATTTAATCAAGCAAAGGAAAAACGTATTGAAGAAGCGTATGAGAAAGGAAAAACTTTTTTTACTTTTGTTGAAGAACTTGGATATCCTGAAACAGAAGTGATACTGAAAATGAAAAATAGATGCCAATATATTAGTTTACACCGGATGACAGATGAAATATTAAAAATAGCGGAATATAAACAAATATACCCATAGTGAATGCATCTTTAAACAGCACATAATGAAGATCCTCCACACATCCGACTGGCATTTGGGACGAATGCTGTACACAAAAAAAGAACGTACCGAAGAACATGTCCGTTTTTTGCAATGGCTGCTGAACATCATCCGTGAAAATGCGATTGATATTTTGCTCGTTGCTGGCGATGTTTTTGATTCGACTTCACCCGCGAATGTCTCGCTGAAAATGTATTACGATTTTTTATTGAAAGTGCGTAATTGCGGTTGCAGTCATGTTGTGATTGTGGGTGGAAATCACGATTCGCCGAGTTTGCTGGATGCGCCTAAGGAAATACTGTCGGTTTTGAATGTAAAAGTCGTTGGGAAAGCATGCGAAAATATTGAAGATGAAGTTTTTGTCTTAGCCGGCGAAAATGAGCGACCGCTGGCGATTGTCTGCGCTGTTCCTTTCCTGAGGGAGCGGGACATCAGTAAATACACCGAAGGCGAAACCTATTCCGACCGCTCCAAACGAATTGCCGATTGCATCCGTAAACATTACGAAGCGGTTGCTGAAATTGCAAAAAACAGGCAAAACGAATACGGACAGGACGTTCCGGTTATCGCCACCGGGCATTTGTCGGTTGCAGGCGGCAAAACAGGCGAAGGAGTCAGGGAAACGTATATCGGAAATATTGAGTGTGTGGGAAGCGACATTTTCCCATCCGCATTCGATTATGTAGCGCTTGGACATTATCATATTCCTTCTGTGATAAGCGATTCGGTGCGTTACTGCGGTTCGCCGATTCCTATGGGTTTTGGCGAAGCTAATCAGCAGAAAAATGTTGTTATCGTTGATTTTGAAAATGGGAACAAGACAATTATCGAAATCCCGATTCCCGTTTTCCAAAAATTAGAATCTATCGCCGGAGATAAAGAAGCTATATCCAATCGTTTGCAGCAGTTAAAAGAAAGCGGCGAATCGATCTGGACGGAAATCATTTATGACGGTAACGAGATTTTCGCCGATTTTACAACATGGACGGCGGAACAAACGGCTGATACCAAAGTTGAAGTCCTGATAAACAGAAACAAACAGTATTTAGACAGTGTGTTGACGCAGGAAGATACTGCGAAATCGCTTGAAGAACTTGATATATTTGAAGTGTTTGATAAACTGCTCGAAAAGAACAATATTTCTGTTGAACAGCAGGAAGAGTTGAGGGGTTTGTACAGG
>Ga0123357_10006790_pt1 | contig 14049 bp, 9 predicted proteins | sample TergutEmb28metaG_FD_89873 | JGI IMG/M metagenome (GOLD analysis project Ga0123357, IMG submission 89873) | Embiratermes neotenicus P4 segment gut microbial communities from Petit-Saut dam, French Guiana - Emb289 P4 | ecosystem: Host-associated > Arthropoda: Insects > Digestive system > Gut ... | reverse complement strand
ATGTTTACACACAAATCACGACCTTGTAATAATCAAAACCATAGATGATGAGATCTCACCATCGTTACATAACCGCATAAATCTTATAAACACTAATACTCTTTCGGGTGAAAACCTGATGATGGCCGGAATAGGCCGAAACATGTAGTTGTTATCATCCTCTAATAAACATCATGTTTGTTGTGTTATTGACTGAATACCTGTACCTATTTATGCAAGCATTGGTATTGGCATCATGGACCCTTGTTCCATTAATATCAGAAATTCGGATTATTAATCGTTTTGTGCAACAGGAGGCAGATAGGGTACAGGTCGGTCGCTGAATGTGAAACGGTTGAAAAGTTGCTTGAAATAAATCGTAACATATTTTTTTTTTTTAAATTTTGTGACAGTTTTTTAGGATCATCGTTATCATAATCGACTTTGTGACTCAATTCGCTTCATGTCGGTCCTACTGTCGTGATGCAGTCTGTGTGCGGAAGACAAAGTCACTGTCATTGTGTCACTCTATAAAAACACAGTCACCACGCAGGTTTTCTGCAGTTAATTACCCGAATGGGGTTCTCCTTGTCAAGCATGGGAACGTTCCAAATTACCGCAACGTAAAGAGATAGCATATTAAACCTTAAACCACGACGCGTCTCTTTAATGCCTGCTCTGAGCATTACCGTTTACAGCTTTGGTTTATGTGACGTAACAGTGGTTACTGTACACACTATCTAAAGTCTCACGCGCATTCTTCTGTGGTGCGTATGACACTGTTTTGTGGGTCGGATGGACGTCTGCTGATATAGTGCGTTGTAACACTGCACATATTGTTATTATATCAAAGAGTTTGAAGGAAGGATAAAAGGAGGAGGTATAGAAGTGACAGGAAGACGAGGAAGAAAACGTACGAAGCTACTGGATGACCTTAAGGAAAGGAGAGGATACTCACAGTTGAAGGAGGAAGCTCTAGATCGCACTATGTGGAGAGCTCGATTTGGAAGAGGTTTTGGACCTGTCGTAAGACAGACTACTAAATGAATGAATCAAAGAGTGGGCCTGCGCGTAGCAGTATGATTTTTATTTTTCGGAAACCTGTCCAACTTTTTACATAATTTTGTTTCTCAGTCGTGTGTTTTCTATGCGTCCGTAAAAACCTCACATCTCAGAACTACACTCCTTACGTTTTTGTATGTTTGGTATGCAATTACTTCACATTTTGATATTTGTTATTAGCAAAATTCGTTTACTGTGAACAATTGACATTGAATTTTCCTTCTGTGTTTAAAAATGAAAATAGTTACAAATTTCATACGACCGTACATGTAATGGAAGGATATCCTCACACCTGGCTCCGATATAATGCTCATTAATTTCGTGCCCATATCGCCTACTATTTTACAGAGTAACTATTTTTAAATACGTTTTTCATATCGTAACTCGTTGAAACACAAAGGGATGTCCTCTTTAAAAATTACCGTACGTAATCAAGCTAGTTCCATTAATCAATACTAAACTAAACACTAAATATATTGTTGTGTTCGACGGCAGCTGTAAACAATTTGTTTGAATTGTAACTCATTTTAACACAACGGGAAGCCCTCTGTAAAAAAGTAGCTATTTTTTATTATGTCTGTTGTCACTCCTTTGAAAACTCTAGTTAGTTCAACAACAGTTACGTCACCCAACTATTAATCTCCAGCAACGAAGAGTCTGATCACATCGTTCTTTGTGTAGTGATCATTGCGATTAAATGTATTACCGTGACTGCGTATTTGACATTTCGTTTGTACTGTCGCTGGTTCAGATTGGGCAAGTTTCTGGCTTTCTGGACAGGTGTTTCTCAAACGACAGTTATCCGGGTGCGTGAACTTATGTTATTCTCCCTGAAGTTGGAAGGCACATGTTCTTCCGAGACGTGGGACAAGCCAGAAGATTTTTATTTAAGGTTGCATGAAGTTTGAATATTTTGTTGGTTAGAAGGTGCAGTCCAGTGCGTACGTACGTACCTGCGTACCTCGTGGTCGCCTCGTGCAGACCTGGTACATTCAAATCCGCTATAACTAAAGATAATTGTGCACGTGATACTGAACTGATCCTTCAGTAGAGATGAGCCCATTTCCGTACGATAAATTTTAATATTACCCTTTCGTTCCTTTCTTCACCTACGGAGCGGATGTATTCTGATATTTCGAAAGAAATATCAGTATGTGTTCATTTCTTATTTTCTCAGAAGACAGGAGGCGTATTTAGCTCCGTATTTTCGTAAATATTAAGTATCTGGGCAGTACTAGGGGACCTCAATACACCCAAATTTCAGTGTGTCTCATCACATTACTTACAATCGTATTAAATCGCATATTACCACGTCTTGTACCTTGGTTTAAAAGTACATATAATTTATATCCTTACTCCATTACGAGAAATTATATTTCTCTCTAGCCAAAAAAAAAACTCTGGTAAAATATTGAACTTGCATTTCCTAGGCATGGCTTTTTATGATATTATTTAGTGGCATTGCTTACAGAAAATAACTTGATTCATTCTCCTTCCTAATGAGGATGATGACACAACAGAATTGAACCGTTGACATTGGTGAGAGACTGCGTGTCTGAATTCGCTGTGTTCCTTGTATTTTAAAAGCTTTAAGTCTCTACTTTGGATTTCTATGTGGCAGTTGTTATATTGTAATTGTAAAGTTACCCTGAAATTCGAAAGTTAGTCTACGCGAATCCAATGTGTACTTCGAATCTTTCTTTCTTTCTTTCTTTTATTAGGATTGTACATCATATTTTAAACCTGTTAAATATTGTAATGTAAGACCTCAGTAACTGGTGTAAATGTTTAATAAGTGTCCTTCATAATGACCCTAGATTTGTAACGTGCTGCAGAAATAAGTGGAATGGTAAGGTTATTTTGGATGGTTTATGTAGTACTATAATGCACAATATGACAACAGTTTACTGGTGTGAAAGTATCAAAAGCCAAATCGTGGTGAAGTGGTTTAACGTTACACGAATTGTAACTGTCAGTGCATATTGCTTATACTTTGTAAGTTTTCAGGAGAAGCCGATTTGGATTATGGAATGTCCTCTGATGACACCTCGACGTTTTATTTCTGATAAGGTTTGAATTCTTTCCTTTGGTGTTTGTAAGTTAGAAGATCGCCCCTCAGTCGATGGCTTGTCATCATTTTTGTCACCTTGTCGTACTGTAACTCGAAACCTGTCTTAGATATATATATATATATATATATATATGACACTCTGGAACGCAGTTGTCATTGTCTAACTTCCACCATAAGGAATACTTTTACGACTGCAGACAATCGCATTGCTCCCACCAGATTGATATTTCGCCCCCATATCGTAAAGCAGTCTTTCGTTTTATTATAGCGCCGATAAAAATGCAGCATGTACTTTATACTGGATTGCTGTATACGTCTATATCCAATGCACCATGTTATATAGTCTTACGGGATATGTTTCGGTTACTGTGGACAATAGAATTACGAGGCTGCGAATTTTATTTCTATGTTCTTCATGGGAGTAGGATGAGAAGGTGATTTCGCGTTTTTCTTGTTATATAGCAAGGGAGTTCGCTACCCTAGAGCCGTAGTTGTAGCTTGAAGGTAAACGTCTTCTAGGATGTGACACCACGTTGTCTCGGAGAAAGTTACTGAAGCTTCAGAGAAACGTAATTTTCCATTTACCCTGATCATGGAAGCAGTATAGCTTCCGAAACGTCCGTATAAATTTACACAACCACAAGTTGTTATTACCCATATGTCTGTATTCTGTACAGCCATTGCTGTGAGATCCTCAGATCTCTCATTGAGTTTTTTCGACAATGTTCAAACAGGGACTGTCTTCTTTGCCACATTTTGGAAACACAGACCATAAATCACGGATATTTTGATCACTTGCCGTATCGACAGGCAGTAGTTTGGGCAACATGCTGAACAATGTAGCTAATCTCGAGGGTATGCTAAAAATAACTGCAATACCTTGCCTCGTCAATTTTCTGCTTTTGTACGAATGTGTCAGTTACGGTGTTGTGTCTACGCCATTGACTTCTATTCCGCGGTCCCTTGACATTTTCATCCTTGCCCTGTTTTTATTCGTTCCTCTGTTCATAGGAAACTTCCTTAGAGTATATACTCTTACAAATATTTACTGTAATAAGCAATTATAAAATTACTTATCGTCCTCGTTTCACATCTGAGTTCTCGAATTACTACTGTTATTTAATATTGTTTGTGTAAGAACAACTTTTGAGTTTTTAGAACAAGTTCCATAATTATGTCGTTTAATTTTTTGTTGTGCGCTCCTCTATTGCTACGTAAACACAACTCTCTGAAATACATTGACGTGAATTTTTTTATGTGCTGTACGTCTATTGACTCAGACTTCTACCGTGCCGCTCTGTCGTGATCTGAACGTAATTGGATTGGTTCATCTCATGTAAAAAGCTTGCATGATCTCAATATTACTGCAGACGGAACTTTGTAATACAAAAAGAATTCTGGCATTGATGTGAAATTGAGCCCGTAGTTATAACTAATTTTTACTGGGCCTTATTGCTTTATAATGTGTCATCGTGATGTAAAGCTGGTCGGTCTCGCATTTCGTAGAAGTTAATTTATATTTCCATTTGTCTCGCTTTTTTTCGAATACTGTGTTCCCTTCCACACGTACGTTTTGTAATGAAGAGTTAGTGACTCATGAAATTGGCTGGAACAATTTCCACAAATCGTGGCCTCATAGTATGAGCGTCGCAGTAGCTAATTTACAGAAACCCTTCTTGAATCTCGTTAGCCAGGTAGACTGGAAGTTGTATTCGGTGTGTATGGTGCGAGGGCAAATTTTGAAAACGAATTAAATTGTGCATTCATGACACCAACAAATCCACATTTGATGTGTGTGTGTGTGTGTATATATATACACACACACACGTATATATATATATATACACGCGCGCACGCACACACACACACACTCACACACAATCTGACATCGCTCCTACGTGTTTCGGGGTCACTTAGGTCATCCTCAGGGAGCGAGGTCTGCACCAAGGTCTAAAACGTACTAAAATACAATACAGTAGTATTGCGTATTAAGTTATAGCATCCTTTCAGCTAATGTAGAACCTGTGGATTTCACAAACTGTGATTAAAATTATGTTTTTAAAAGTAAAGTATACAATAGCCATAAAACAGTAATATTTATTACGTTGTTTTCCTTAAGTATGGTAAAAAGCTGTATGTTTCCTATATTGTAGTTTTTTATTTGTATACAAACATCCAGTTTCCTTTGGATCCCTTATGGATCTTTTCCCTGTATGGTTTATAGTGAATTACTTGTAAAGGTTGACTCAGAATTTAAGAACCAATGTTCGTAGCTTATGGTGCAGAGCTGTGCGTATTCAATACATAGACGTGCGTGGACAGGTACTGCCAGCTGTATAGTGACTTTCACTCTGGTGTGTAATGTAAGAATGTTACAGACCCACATTCACTTTGGAACGCAAGAATTTCTCTGATGTTTTAGACAGCGTCCTGAAACGTCTTCATATATGTAATTCTAGCTGAATGCCTGTAATGTAAGGAGAGTGAAAAAGGAAAGCCCTTAGGTGTCGCGGCAATTGGCATAAATGTCTGTTGGTCGTGTTATGTATTACTGTGAATTTTAACCGATGTTGCCCATAGATGTACGGATATTTCAGATTCTTTAAGTGTCTTGCGTTATATAAACGAAGTATCCAACTAATTAGTTCACACATAAATAAACGGAAAGAACAGTGTGCAGAATTTACTCGTACAAAATTAAATACTAACTTTTTCGTCGTCAGATTACTTCGTTTACAGTAGGCCTATTTGTGCAGTTAGGTGTAGTTTTAAAGCGGTGCGTGCGTATACCTATATGCCTGCAAGTATTGCGTTGGTAAACTGAAGATCGAAATATGTTTCACGTCTGCTACTACCCACGAAGACATGGATGCAGAAAGGGTCGGTTGTGGCCTAATTTGAGGTCCTCCCGCGTTTGCTGCAAGCAACTTCATGAACCCGCCAACACCTATAGCAACTGTAGCGTGTAGCTCGTTCTCGGGCAGAGATGTGAAAGTGCGACCTGCCGCTTGCGCTTCCTGACTTATGCAGTTATTTCTTCAGCACTTTGTTCACAGACACCCTAGATCTGTCATGTCTATATTGTAACCAACAAAATGCACTAATTAAATTACAATAAAATATCGTAAAACACATTTCGTATTAGGTACGAACTCTTACACGTTTCGGCACCAAGGTGCCATCTTCAGGGAGTTTAATAACTACAGTGGATCGTAAGTCCAACACCTTAGTGCCGAAACATGTGAGAGTTGGTACCTAACATGAAGTGTATTGAATGACATGTTTTATTGTAATATAATTAGTGCATTTTGCTGGTTGAAGTGTAGAATGTAAGAAAATGCGCGGCATGAATAACAAAAAAAAAAAAACCCTAGATCTGTTTCCCCTCAAGGATGTACGTCTGTCTCTCTCAGTCGTGTAAAACACCGGTTTATGTTACGGTTTCTCGTACGTGTTTTGATCTCGAAGTGTAACCCGTATACTAAATAATAACATCACAGAAAGACGATCTTGGAAGTGACTGAATTAGAACAGTTATGGGTGGAAGGAAGAATATGTTACAAGTAATGGAAGAAAGACGGTTGTGATGGTTTGGTCATGTCAAGAGAAAACCAGGCAATAAACTGACACAGAGAATCCCAGAGTGTCAACCAGAGAGATCGCGAATTTAGGGAAGACTCAAAGATTGATGGATGGATGGATGGATGCATGGGTGGGTGGGTAGATCAATTGAATAAGGCCGAGTACGATTAACCGTGGACTGGCACAAGAGGGGCATGCGGAGGAACTTAGTTTTGGGCGAAGAAAAATGTCTCTACGGTAAACAGCCCTGAGATAAATTAATAAAAAAGGGCATGATGCGTAATGTATAAATTATTCCATAAAATTAATATTTTAAGATTGTTGTTGAATGTAGGTTTGTACCGAAGTACGTGCACTTCACAATGTGTTTGAAACTATTTCTTTTCTGTGTTGGTATTAAGAATTTTTCTACATGCCTGTGATGAAATGTGCCTCTTCCAAGTATGGTGACTGGTACTGAAACCTTAAACGTAGCTGTATTCTACACTAGTGGAGATTATGCGCAGAAGTATGTCGCTGTGTTTCGTAGTTCTTGCTAGCCTCGCTGTTTTGACTGAAGTTTTTAAAGTACAGCACTGTTTGTGTCATATACGCTACCCAGAAGTTGCTGTGGATGCGAAAACTTTTCGCGGACGATCGTATCTTGTAAGGCGTAACATAAGAAAATAGGATGCACCTGTTGTAAGTAAACGCCGTATTCAAATTTAATTACAGAGTTAGAGTGAAGAAAGTAGGGGGGTCTAAGTAGCTGTTTATGAATGGGGAAACTTCATGAGTGCAGGAATGGCGAAGCAGTAAGACAAATGGCTGTCGGACTAAGTTTTACTAAGAATAGCACGAGTGTAATTTGAAAGGAGGAGGAAGTAAAATATCACCTTACCTGTGAGTGGTGATATACGGTACAATCGCCTGTATCGTTTCACTGTTGCATCTATTACCTAAGCAACCACTACGCAGCTCACAAACTGTTTTTCTGTCGTACCGGTGTAACGGAGCTGAGAATTTTGTGCAGTTGTCAGAAGCGTGGATCATCTTTGTAATAGCACGATACATGTTACAGCTTTAGTGCTGCTTTATGTACTTAACAGCAACAGATGAAATTACCCAAATTGAACCTGGCACGCTCACCGTGTTTTACTATGGGTGTATACAATTCGGTAGTGTCAGGCTCGAAACCCACTCAAAGATAGCTCTGTTGTCTTTATCTTCCTGATATTCCTGTGCCATGTAACAGAACTGAAAGTATGTGATAATGTTTTGAGACAATCTGTGATCGTTCTATTTTGTACCACTGATCGCAACTTTTTTAATAGACGCTAGAATATGTTATATTGTCATTGTTAAGTCATCATGTGATAGTATAAACAACCAACTAGATGCAACAATAACAATTTATTAGTAATTTCAATCAGCTCAACATGTTATGGGAGATAATTTCGCCCATCCTTAGGAGCACTAGACTGTGTTCACAGCTTGTGGTATAATGCAGCGAAGAAGCTGGCTGCAGGCAGCATTTTCGGTGCATTATGTGAAAACATTATTGAAACCTACATATAAAATAATATTGTTTTATGTATTATTGTCTAATCTAAAGCGTTATCTTTCTTCGTATTCTGATGCAGGAAACGGATCTTACAGAATATTACGTGCATTCCTCATATTTTCAGTCGTTATGCTTGTTGAAAAAAAGGAAGTTTCTTAATGTATCTGCGTGTGACCTGTATGAATGACATACGTTTGCGTGCGCTACGTATATCCATGTGATGTTTTAAATATTTAGAGTGCGACATATCATAATGTTATGCATATTATTGGTTGTTCACGTGTTTGCTTTTCAATAGGCAAAACATTTATTCAGATGATGAGTGGGACATCCGCTTATATATATCACACAATTTTTAATGGTGCTGTTTGAGCAAGACTTGCTCTACTGTCTGGCTGTGAAAACGAGGTTAATTCCGAGTCAGGTGTTGACATTAACCTGTAACATTCTTATGCAAATCCAAGCAGTGATGTTTGTGGTACTTTAAGGTAGTGATGTCGTGGGCATTACTCGACGTAACGCGATACCGTCAGTGTCCCCTCTCCTCCTGACACACAGTATACTCAATTATTCACCACATCTAATTTTTTTTAGAGTTTTAACGTTATTTTTCCATCTGTAACTTGATCTTTCCAGTAAATGATCTTTTTACTGTTCTTTGCTGCATTTTGTATGCGACAGGCTGATTTATTTCTTGTCTCTGCACTTCGCCCCTTTTTATTGGTCAGTGATGTGTGGACAAACACGTACGTGGTTCAGTTCTCCTGCTAGCTAGTCAAGTGTGGAGCCGGGAATGTGTAGTAGGTCTGTGGGCTGGATGGTCCGGGGTTCGGTTTTGAACAATAAGAGAAACTTCTCTCTCCTCCCAATGGGGTGGTTGGGTGGGGGGTTGTTTCATGGGGGAAAAGCTGCCGGAGTGTGAAACTGACCATTTACCTCTAACTAGTACCGAGGCTGGGAACGGAGGGAGCTTTACTTATGCTTCCTTGTATGTCTTTATGACGTGTAGGCTGATTCTTTCCGTCCGCCGTACTGATGTGGTTTTTCAAACCTCAGTGGCAGCGGTCTTGAAACGCCTGTACACGTAGTTGCTGATGTAGTCGAGAAGTTCCGTCGTTTTTTAGAACCCGTCGTTTGTCAGCATCTTAAGATTATAATGAATTAACTGCTTTGCCGTTTATTGAAGGGGGATATTTCTAATTTATTTAAGTGTGTGAAAATTACTCTCCAGTAACTGAAAGTATTGTTTGGACCACGTGCTTTTAAGTGGTGTCTCTTACGTATTTCAGGAATATGTGGTAATACTGTTTGACTTTGGATACAGTGGCATTGAGAAAATGTAACTAATTTATGATAGCCCATTATTTTGTGGTGTTAATTGAACTTAGATTATTGTCACAATGTGGTGGTAATATTTGACAAAGAAAGTTACCAGTTTTGCACGAATTCATACAACGTAAATATTTAGGTGCAGTAATGTGATGAGTAGAGCAAATGACATGTGTAGCTGGTTAAGACGTGTACATGCGCTTCGTGTCAGTAAGCCCGTCGACTCAGCAGAATCTATCCGTTTTTATTAAAGCCACAGCACATGAGATTCCAAGAAGAATCAGTCGCTTGTTACATCAAATTTGACCTTCAAAAATACGTTTCCTCGGCATAACTTCTCGCCTTTCCAGTTATGTCGCATTGTTTCTCTGCGAATTGAAGCCGCTTTCCAAAATGGTTGCCGTCGCTGTCACAGTAGGTGTCAATGCGAACTCCAAACCGTTGTAATTAAACTCCCCCCCCCTGCTAAGAGCGTGGCGGATTGTCATGCTCTGGGTCTCGCGTATTGCATGGCACAATGAACATACAGTGCACTTAGCCGTGGCTTTATGCTGGTTAGCAGAACGTGATGGTGTGATGACGTGATAGCGCAGGATGAGATATTTAGATATATTATTTAATTTTCGGGTTGGTGGAATCAATTATGGAATGTCTTTTATAGTTCATTCTTGGCATTTTGAATATCTCAGAGTGTTTATTGTCGATGACAGGTTGCTTGGTGAGTGACGGATTGTAAAGGATCGGAGGGAAGGTTTCCTTTTTTAGGTTATGTGCCTGTTTTAGCCTGTATACACATATGGATGCTACGGAACACCTTTGTCAGGATGGCTTGTTTCAGGGCCGAAATGAGCCGCGAACCGCTAAGCTGACAAGTCTAGAGCCCTACCACCACACAACACTGCTCAGTTCTGTAACGCCAAAAGTCGGTATTGAATTTTTTGGGTTTTCGCTGATGGTACTGTTCTTCAGGGATGTGACGCCGCGTCACTGGGTAAGCGGGGAGTGCTCATTGACGCGGCGTCGTTTTCTAGAGAACGAAAACATCACAACTAAACATTTAACCCTTTAAACCAGTGGAAACTGTGTGTACCAGCTGCTGTAAAATTAAAATATCTGCATATTGCCCACACCGTGTATGTGTGACTTTTATAACAGCAGTTACGTCCCCACACAACTGTAACTGACGCGTTGGTAATAGAGACGGACTGTTTTCACGGAATAGAAACTGGCATATGTATTGGATAGTTTTAAGCTACAAGGTGTTAGCTTTTCATAACCCTCCTTTAACACCTGATGTCAGGGTATGTTTAACCAGTACAGTACCTAACGTTAGGGAGTGTTTATTTACAGTGCAATACCTGATGTTAGGGAGTTTTTATAAACGGTATGTCAGGGGGTGTTTAACCAGTACAGTACCTAAAGTTAAGGAGTGTTTATAAACAGTACAGTACCTGATGTCAGGGGGTGTTTTAGGACGATTATATCGTAAACAACATTAAGGTAACAGAAATTACATTATTAATAGATACCAAATAATGTAATATTACGCACATGTAAGACCGAAAATACATCTGCAAAACTTTATTCCCTTAATATTCTGTTTCTTCCTCGCTTTTGTACCGTTAAATATCGTGTTCAAACCACAATATATACACTGAAGTTGAGGCTGTATATGTCTTCGAAACATTTCGATACCCACGGTGTAAATATCCAGAAGACCACATATGAACTGTGCCTTAGCCAGACTGACACAATCTTCATAGCAGCATTCAAAATATTAGTCAAATATTTCAGAAGATTATTGGTAGGTTGATGCACTACATACTGCTTGCAAAGACACGAATACACACATGTATTTGGCTAGGAACATGAAGACTAATAAACGGAAATATAAATTTAATTCTCACATCAGGTAGCCGTCAGTGCTGTGCCCTTCTGTTTGAAGAGTAGTATCGTTTACGCTAGTGGTTGGTAGTCAGAATAGTATATCCTATTGCGGTCGGTGTAGTGCGGCATGGATGACCGAGGAATGGTAGCTGCATATCCGGCAGGGGCAAGTGATTTGGCCCTTCACCGAAAAAAGTCGAGACCGGCTCTGGGTCCCAACCTTCCTATTCCATTAGTACTGGAGGCTTCTTCTGCTGCGGTAAATCGCAAGGGTCGCGAGGCTGACCACTCAGCTCCCTCTGCCGAAGTTAAGAATGAGTGGAGCTGTAACTTCACTCCCTCATATGCCTTCATGGCAGGTACAGGGACAGGTGACGTTCAGAATACCGGTTTGGACAAGTCTGCGGACGGGTGTGTTGAACGCGCTCTGACCTCCCTCTGACTAGCCGGGATGTCGGCTAATTCTTTAATCCCTTATTCATTAACAAGCAGGAGAAGCGAATATGTACCTGCTAACTCGTGTAACAGTATCAGCTTCGTTCGTAGGGAAACCGTGTATGTTCAAAGCTGTAGTGGCCTTTTGAAATCGCTGTGGTTCAACGAACTCCACAACGCCATAGTCGCCAAAACGATGTAGACTTCTGAGTTCATACACTTAATTTGTACAGTTTCTACACACACATCCTCGATTGCCAGAGTTGCTGGTCTACGAGAAACGGAAAAAATGTTCGCGTGCACTGAAACGCCGATTTTCAAAATGGAGGGAAGCCATGTTATGTTGAGTAGTTACCATATCCTGCGTTTACAGATGTCTTTACACTGCGTGGGAATGAAGCAGGAGAACATTTCAGCGTAAAGTGATTTATGAGAGGTAACTGAGTGACTGGTGATTCGATATCACATTCAGCTTCAGATGTTGAATATTCGCTGCATTTGAAACGTAATTTATGCTGGTCATGATTCAGGGTGTTGGGGAGAAAATTGTGGACTGAAAGGAGGGAAGTGACTGGCGGATGTGGGAAGTTTCATAATTTTTACTGTTTGTAAAACTTCGTGAGTGTGCAAGGCATATAGTATGCGTGGTAGAGGAAATGCTCACGGAATTGTAATTGTAAATCCTGTAAAGAAGAGAGAATTTGGAACGCGTAGATGTAAACGAGAAAACAATATTAAACCTTTTCTTGGCACTTTGAGTATGGCGCTCATGTAAATTATATATATAAAGACTAGGTTCATGATTCGTAGCAGAGAGCGCGTCTCGATTACGAAGATGAAGCTTAAACCTGTTCAGGTAAACGGGAAAAATCATCATCTGTTCTGAGAATCATCGAAAACGATAGTTAAACACTCAGCATAATTACCGTTGTGCTTTGGTGGTTAACATGAACAGGGTGATGTGGATTATTTTCGTCTGACTCAAGACAAGGAACAGTGGCGACCTTCTGCGGAAATGACGGTAAATGTCGGAGCTTCATGAAAGGCGGGAAATTTGTTGTCTAGGTGAGCGACTGTCAGCTTGTCAGTTAGGACTGTGATCCACGGAATTAGCCTCTATTCAATGAACTACATGCCACAAAAAGCTGCCGCACTCATGTGTGTTGCTTTTGCCTGTTATTTTCATTCTGTCACTTCTTGCCTTTTGTTCGTGTACCAGCACTAAGCAAATAAGCTAAAAGCATAACTTAGATCTAACCTTAATGTTTAGTGACGGATTTTGTTTGGTGTATTCGTGTTGAAACTTCGTGCCGTATTATTGCCTACTACAGAGTTTATTATTAATTGGGTGTTACTTCTGCTGTTAACCTACATGGAATTCGTGTTCTTGCAGGATATAACCTGCACATATGTAGCTCTGTTTGCCGTTTGTTTTGAGCGTGCTTGATTGGATGCATAGAAAACCGCAGCTTTCTAACACAGGCTCGAGTAAACCCCTTTCGTGCAATGTATATGAAGCTGTTCTACACAGATAACAGAGACAGAAGCAGAGATTGCTGACGTAATATACTTAAACAATAGCGCAGAATTTGGGGTCGGGCAGGGCTGGTGTTGTTCTCTTATCCCTGTCCCTCCCCAAGGCGCTTCTTCCGACGAGCGAGTGGTGCAGTTTACGGCACAGTCCGTCCGGCCCCTCTTTCTGCGTGGTATCTCTCGACGGTCCATTGCAACTTATTTACGAGCGCTGGCTGCCACGTCATACAAAGCAACCCACGTCTGAACCCTGTCTGCGAGTAACTCATTATTACAATGTTTTGGTGGAATGGTAGAGTTAGTTCTTTGTTGAGAAATCCTTATGGATGTTATCCCGTCGTGTTTATCACGAAAGAAACTACATTTGTTCTAACACACTACAAGTTTATTTTAATTCAAAGGTAAAGGTAATATTTTGGATTGAAATAGACCTGTGTGTGCTAGATGAATTAGTGTATTTTATATTAATGGTTCCGTGCATCGTTGATCTATATTAATAATTGTCCAACGAGATGCAACACAAAGCAGTCTATTTATTATTCTGCGAGTTCACTCCATATGTTTCGGGTGTCAACCACACCCATCATCAGGAGTACACAAAACTGTAACTAGAGCCTCCGGTACTGGT
>Ga0123357_10006789_pt1 | contig 14050 bp, 7 predicted proteins | sample TergutEmb28metaG_FD_89873 | JGI IMG/M metagenome (GOLD analysis project Ga0123357, IMG submission 89873) | Embiratermes neotenicus P4 segment gut microbial communities from Petit-Saut dam, French Guiana - Emb289 P4 | ecosystem: Host-associated > Arthropoda: Insects > Digestive system > Gut ... | reverse complement strand
GTCGCCGGTAGCAACACAGCGTGCATTTCGCATCCGCTTTGCGCTTGGTCGACGGGAGGCTGTTCCTGATAAGAAAACGATTTACCGTTGGGTATCAAACTTTAGACAAACAGGACAAACTTTCGAAACTCTGAAGGAGGCGATACGACAGGAAGTTGCTGCCATTACACCGCAAATGATTCTCAAGGTCATGGACAACTACCGAGAGAGGCTACATCAGTGTATCAATATTCAAGGCCGCCACTTGAGTGATTTTTTTTCATAACACATTAATGTAAAATAGAAAAAACATTTGCAGTATCTTCTTTGGTTTTGAAATTATTCGCTTCTCAAATAGGGGAGTTCTTTCTGCCGCATCCTGTATCTGTAATATTAGATGAAACCACATTTATTAAATTACAATACACGCTGCAACAGGCAGGTATTTCTGTGATAATGTTTAGACATGTATTTCATTAAGATCTGCGTCAATCGCTCGACTGTATTTCACGCTAATTAAATTTGAAATTCCGTTTGTCGCTATAAGATGACACAATTACGTAGACTGGTAAACATATTAGTGTCCTCTCTTTCTGCGACTCATCCCTCTCTGTCTTTCACTATCTCTCTCTGTGCCTGTCACAAAACACATACACACATATGCACATTTGCCTAGGCGCTGCGTGCTTACATTTGAAATGTTTCCTCTCCGAGATTAGGCTCTAAAGCAGTTGACTGGTTATCGTAACTGGTGTTTTCTGCTATTTCCTTCGGTTTTCGCTTAAAGACACATCTGTTATAACTCGAATTACGTCAAGAATCCTCGAAAAAATAGTTCCTGGACAACTTTCTGTCTCAAGAGATGCTATATAAAATCTGCAGTTATGGAACGCATTTTTATATAACGTACGAATTAATCAAATTTCGCGTGTTGTTCTTTCATGCTTCACGCTTCGTTGTTTGTAATTTATTTATGATGGAAAGTGTTCAGTTGCCCAAGTATGTTTATCCTAACAAACAGCGTGCACACTTTATCATGAACTAAAGCTGTGGTGACGTTTTTCTTTGCGTTTTTAAGTCTGACTAAATCTAGATTTACGCCTCTAAGTGAAGGCAATGAGCATTAACAAGGGGGTTCTGTGTACACAGGGCTGCAGTTGGAGAAAACTAGGGGGGGATACGAAATTTTAAAGACGATGATACGTTTAGGACGGTAGTATACAGGTTTAGACAGTTTTTTTGTAGCATATATCAAGTATATCAAGTAGCGTAGGTGTGCAAGGTTAGAGGTTCTCACAGTGGTAATGATCACGATTCTAGTCTTTTACGATATGACACCGTGTTGATTGGTAAATATCTACTGAACTTGCGGAAGTTTAAGCAGTCCAACAAGGCTTTTGCTGGACTGATTTGCCGAGAAGATGTAGCCATTAACCTCCTCGAAACGTTGGTATATATTTATCAGTCGACCCGGCGTCACAACATGGAAGAGTTGAATCTCTTTGCCGATCCTTTATTAAGAGAAACAACACAAACGATGGCACAGTTGTTTGAGGCATTGAGCTGCAAACCTAAAAGTTGCGGGTTCGCTTTCCGATGATGTCGGTATTTTTTATTGACATAATCCTTCCGGCCGCACTAGGGCCGTGAGGTCGACCCAAACTCTAACAGAAATGAGTACCAGGAATAATTCCTAGGGGGGAGGGTAAAGGAGGCCGGTGCTTAAGGCTGACAATCTTACCACTTCTTGTGACTATTGTCTCGAAATCTGGGAGCCACCATTTCCTCGAAACCTCAGAGCCTGTGCAGGTGTTCTTTTACCTTTGCTTTTATTAGGCATTTATTCAGTTCGTGCTGTGATCTGTCGGACTGAAACTGTGCGGATTTGATGGGTTTCGACGTTTCGGAGGAAAGCGCTGTCACCATTTTCAGGTTATTAAGCCCAAGGCAGTATGTTTCTTCGAAGTGCTGGTTCCCAGCTGTCAGGAGACACGGTTTCGTAATGCATATATAAGCCTGTAAATTTTAGCCTTCATTATTCTTTGCCATAGACATCACAGGTAAAATATCAAGTTGCATAATTGCAATATGAATTGCGATAACTCATTTAAAGTGATTTGTTGCGGAGTGTGTCTGCAGTGAAGATTCGATTGGAACATTTTTCTCTCCGCTCCCACCTCCAAGACGGTCCCCTGGGAATTACACAGCCGTGTAATAAATAAGTACTACGTGTTGTTCCTTAGACAGAGAAGCAGACTGAAGTGTGAAGCTGTGTCCTTAACTCTGTTACATCGAACTGTGAGTTATTTCTAAGTTTACGTGCACCAAAACTCTGTGCTTTAATTGTGTGATACTTAGTCATAAGTAAACTTGTTAAGTGTTATGTTGCCTTATATGAGATTTGAGGTTATGGCGACATTCTGATGGAGTCTGCTTCTTCCATCTTCAGGACCTTCCAAGGAGTCACTCCTTTTGGACTGTCCTTTATAAGCAAAGAGCAAGCTTCTGTCCTAAATATTTATGCCATATGTACCAATCCACATGACGTCATGCCCAAGAAACTTGGAATTTTCTACTTTCTTTTAATTTTATTGAATTAAAGTATAAAAATTTTCCCTGAAAGATTCGGGTGTAAAATGTCCTTTATTTATTTACGTCAGTAGATCTTCAGGTAATTAATGTTTTGTGAAATTTAACATAAGTTCAAAATACCCACCATCCACATTAGTGCTCTTTTTTATTGTTATGCTTAAAAATTTAGCAGATTGTTAGACAAATTGCTGGTGAAATGTCAACAAAATCACAAACATCAGCACAGGAAGACGACAAAATAGTATCATTATTTTTAGTCACAGTTTATCTTAACTGACTGCGAATGATTTGTCAGTATCTTGTAATAAACAACAATAATAATGCTTAGGTTTGTTTCTACTAAGAATGTATGGTAAAGTACATTGACTTATTTTAGGCTTTTATGACGTTGAGTTGCTATTTTGTTTCCATTTCCCCTTGATCTGTTCTGTAAAATGGTACAATCGGAAGCTAAGAATGTGTTGGTATTTCTCAGGAGGCTTTATACTTAGTAATGGCGTACTTGGAAGTGCCATTTGTTACTTATTGTTACCTTCAATTTGTTTCTAGGATAGGGGACCTGACTGGTGCCGGTATATGAGGTACAAAGGGAGGAGAGTATGCTTTTTAATCTTATTTCGTGTTTCACTTACTTATGTAGTGCCACTGCCACCATTACTCTTGAGGAACTAAAAGCGAAGCATATTCAGCTCTTACCTGAAATAAAAGAACAGACAATTTATTATTAAGTCCTTCCTTTATATTTTCGTGCAGAAACAACAACTTAGTGTACTGTATTTATTGTAGGCCTTAAAAACTCTAGAGATATTGTTTAACAATAAAGTTTACGTGTGACGTGACTTAATTCCTTAAAACAACGGAGATTACAGTAAATTTGTACAAGAATTTTGATATGCGAATATCTAACTAGCAGAATATCGGCCTGTATTCCACAAAAATCGCTATCAAGGACCTAGCTGAAATAAAGTGAAATGCCAACTTGGTGCAACTAGGTAATTTTATTGATGTATTCTTAGCTCGGCATGTTTCGGGTGCATACGCCCGTACGGTGCGGATGGTGCCGTACAACATCCGCACCGTTTAACACGACCTACGCAGCGGCTGTCAAGACCACCACCCATCCAAAAACTCAGTGCAGAAAACCATATGTTGCAACTCAACATCTAATGCTCCTGATGATGGGCTTATGTACCCGAAAAATGTCGAGCTAAGAATACACCAATAAAATTACCTAATTTCATCAAGTTGGCATTTCACTTTATTTCATGAGGAAGATGCACGGTCAAACAACCCGCAAGGACCTAGTTATTGCAAAGTTTCTTTATTCTTTGCCTTGATAAATCTCCAAGTACTGGTTATTGAAATGTTGGCTAAGGCAGCGTTTAGAAAGGAATTAACAGTTAACAACAGGGCGCGGGAGAGAAAAAACTGTGAAAAATTATGTCGGGATCCCAGAAAAGGTTCTAAAGGTTCTGTTTGTATAAGCACAATGGAATTATTGTGTTTAATTTGCTGAAAATTTCGTTGAAACCTTAATAAAACTAAATATGCCATTGGTCCCAAATGAGACGTTTGTGATATTATGAAATATATAATACGCTTTGTTTTAAGATGCATAGGGGCTTAATAATAGAGAGTAACAATAGACCATGAACCGATAACGTAGCTGGGCCAGTTACTTTGAAGCAGGCCTGTAATCACTTTCCATAACAACCTCCGATTTGAGCCAGTAATTTACAAGAAAACTTCTAATTTATTTAAGTTGAGTGTTTAAAAAAAACTGAATTTTTCCTGCCCCAGAATGTTACTCCTTGCTGCTTAATTAACTTGTCTCTATTAGAATTCATGATGTATGCTTTGATTAAATGCCGAATATACATGTTGAGCTTATGAGTAATTAAAAATAAACGATTATGTAAATATACAGATTAGTACAGACATTGCCTGACTTAGGTTGAACAGTCGAACCCGTTTATAACGACATCGTTTTATGCGACACTTCTATAGCGTCAAATATTTTTAGGTACGAATTAATTCCTCCTTTGTAACTATACAAAATGTTCAGTCCACTTCATAAAGTTATAACATAGTTGAACGGTAGTTACGTTGCGGAAGACACGGCACAAGTCGAATTTTTCGCAAGTCAGAAGTGAGTGTACATACTATCCACTGTATATGTGGATATCAGGGAGTTCATTTGAACTATAAAATCGAACACGTTTGAAACTGATGGGCCGCGGCATAACCATGCCGCCTTCTGTGTTATCGCCCAGGAATGTTCTTCCGCCACCTTCGTCTCATTGCGCTTTCATTTCCACAAGGAAAAATTCGGCGCGCTTCTCAAAACGTTCTGTAATTTCAGGTTTTTACAATTTTAAGTATTGTATAAGTCCGAAGTTGCTTTACTTGAAGTTGCACACCTCGGCAGGTGTTTGTAGTACCTTTCGGTGAATACTGCATTACACGTTCCACATTTCGATATCTAATAGTGGAGACAAATTAAAATCGCTTGTATTAACTCCCCTGACCTTATACCTACAATACCAATAATGTTTGCGTTGAAAAAAACATGAGTTAGAACTAAGGTAAAATGTTTAACATAAATAAATGGAAAGGAAGTTTTTTTTGTGGGATTTCCAACTACGCATGTCAGAAGAAATTAATGAAAACCACTCAGCGAAATAGAATTTATTATCCACAAAGTACAGAGAGTGCTCACTCCTAACGGATGGAATTCAGCGCGTTAATATTCATGAAAAGTGCTATTTTCGGTTTCCTTGTTCTTACAGTGTATCCGTATATTGTGCATCCTGTTTCATTTTACACATTCTTGGCGAAATAAAAAATTGGAACACACATATTAAAATAGACCATATGAGGAACCACTTTTGTTGTGTGAAACTGAAGAGCTGACAGAAAAAATAGCCCTGCCATGGATAATATGGTAATTAGCTGTCCCGTCACAGCGTAAGCCTGTATGCCATATCAGGTCAGTCTGTGCTGGAGTTTTGGTGGAGGTACTAGCACTGGGACAGGTCTATCTCGGGACACTTCGGCTTCAATTTATTATTATTATCATCATCATCATCATCATTTTCATCATTTCCTTCATGCAGGGTATTTATACTTATATTCCTGAGACAAACTATGTCTCTAAGGAATTCAATGTTGCAGCTATTCTGTTGTTACTATTCATGCTGCTTATGTCGTTAGTTTCATTGTTGAATCTATTGTACTTTTACATTAGTACTTTCCGAAGTATGTGTACAGTGCCCAATATGGCTGTTTTCTGTGGTTATTATTATTATTATTATTACTATTATTCCACCAATCCTGTATATATATATATATTCGTTTAGCTCTCACCAGTGCTGTATGTTGTTAATTCTTAGCGTTGTTAAATAACACAACATAATTATTTATACGTACAGACGAGGCCTATTGACACGCCTTGCCTCTCCTACAGCGTCTTAATCAGCAGCATGTTGTCAATGTTCCATTTCACACAGACGAAGTGTTTCTTTTTCACAGTGACTACTATACTTGTGTACAGTAAGGTCTGAAATGAAGGTACGTTGTCCATGCCCTTCGTATTATTTGGGTCATCTCCCGAAGAACTGTGGCTTACGTCCCATAATAACGAGATCCCCGAGGAGGTTTGATGATTCAGAAGCTTTGGAGATTCCCTGAAGCTTAATGCCGTACAGTCTTCGCAGAAATACATAAGCTAGTAAGAAATGATATAGTCAACAATACAGTCAAGTTCTAAGCCTCTGAACCCATTAATACTTAAAACATAGTTAGAGGGGATGTATTTTTCTCAGATCCACGCCAGTCTGGAACTGACGAAATATATATATATATATATATATATACTGGTTTATGTTATATAATTCGTAATATTTCTTTTAGGTCTCTAAGTAAACAGTCATTTAGGATTCCTGAGTATAGAAATAACCACGGAAATTCTGAAGTCCGGAAATATAGTTTAGGACAAAATCTTTGTAAAACTCGATACAAAATGTTATTAAAAGTTTTTCAATATTATGAAAACTAAACTCCGTACATCACAGTCATTTTATTTTTCTTGTAGTTGCTCAGATAAAACCCCTGCCAACTTTTGTTTTCAAACCTGCAAAACGTGAAAAAATTAGACGATAATTTGGCTAACTGGGCCCAAAATTTATTCCTCTTTTCTGTAGGGGTGGAAAATTTCTAAACTTCTCAAATTATTTTATGTGTTTGTTTTTCATTTTCATACACCAAATCGAAGAAGGGCACACAAATATATAGGCTTTTGCAAGAGCTAGGTCCCATATTTCCGTCTTATGTTTGTCTGGTTTTGGAAATGAAGTTGATTTAAACAATGTCACTATTATTTTTGTAATGCTCTCGTAATAAAATGAAATTGATGAAAACAATGTCACAATTATCTTGTGACACTGTCGTAACAGAATGTAACATTAGGTGCGCCCTGAAAGCACTTTCGAAAATTATCACTGTTCTTTTGTCGACATGGACTGTCATCTGTTGAATTATCGTGAAGCTTTATGCTGGGGTTTATTACGAAAATTTGTTGACACATTCCAGCTTTTTTTAACATGGCACAAAAATAACGGACAATTTACGAAATGACCTTCTCACATTTTTGATAATACCCTAACTTCAATGTTCTTCAGAGTCTTTTTGCTGTTTGAACTTTGAATGCGGAGAAACAGCTGACCCAAAATCTGTCGCTATGATACGATGAATAATTTTAGTGTGTTCTATAAAACGTGGGAAGCCCCTCGCTTTTTTTTAGTGTTCTCTTGAAATATTCACGAATTTAAAACCTAAAAGCAGTAACAGAGCGAATGGCCAGAAGTGTTACAAAATGCAGACATTTCCCGACTTCCTTTGTCTGCGATAAATTTCCATATAAAATGCGCCACGGACAGCCTTATCCCACAGGTGAAACAAGGTGTTTCTCAATGGAAGTAACATTATTATTTACAGTTCGTTTTGTGATTGTCGCCCTGGAGCAGAATATTTCTCTAAAACTAACAGGTTTATGTAGCAGTTCATTCTGAAGAGAAATTTCCCTCGGTGTATTGAGCCCAAAGATTCATGATCTTGTTCCTATAAGTCGGCCACTGGACTGTATTTTCTTCCTAATGAATCAATTCCAAACCCTCATCACGTTTCTTTAAAATCAATTTCAATATTTCCCTATCATCTAATACCAGGTCTTTCAAATTACCTTTTACATTTTATATATAAATTTCTGTACGTCTTCCTCATTCTCTCAAGTTCCACATATCCAGCTTCTCATTCTCCTTTATTTAGTTATCCTACTAGACCTAATACTTGTTGCACTGTACAAATTATAGTCGTTGATAATAAACATTTTATTCAGCCTCTGTTATTTCTCCCACCTAGATAATATATATTGTCCCTGCGTAATTCTTTTTGTTAACATGAAATTACTCATTGCATTTGAAAGTCGCTTATGTTATTGCTTACTTCAAAGTGCGTGGATTGTCTCGTTCTCTTATAAACTGCCCACCGATCGTAGTAGGAGGTAAAAGAAAAAATTCAGTTCTACGAAGTGTAAGTTTAAAGTTTTGTGCTGTGAAGAGCTACATAAATAATTGTAAATCTGTTACTTAAGAATATAATCAATATATATCCGTATCAGAACAGTTATGTTCATTATGGTGCTATAGCTTTAAGTGAGAAGTAACTAGACTTGCAAGTAATGCCATAAAATACTTTTTAGAACTGTAGTTTGGCCCTCTTTTGCCGTGTGCATTGTGTAAATGTGAACCTCTCCTGACTTGCTGGTTGTTGGACAGCACTGGGGTTTCAGGTCGTGAGATCGATATTGCCTAATGAGCACCGTGCTGGCCTTAACAGTTGATATCGAGGAGCGGACCAACACAGGCTGTCGCACGATATCACAACCTGATAACCTCGCGGTAATGTGCTTGCTGCTGCTCGCCCCTATTACGTACTACCGCATGCATCCAATTATTATGCCACTGCTTCCCTTCCTACACAAATACAGGTTAATTAACTTAGGTATTTAGCATAAATGAAGAACGGAAGTTCTATAATCAAGCTTCCGTTACCAGGCAGTTGAAATTTGGCATTTTTATTGAGTGATACTTTTCGGTGTACGAGGTATTCACAACTTTTTGAGGGGAAACTGAGTTCTGGACATAGCACGTCAGCTGTTTTAATGCTGTGGCTGTTTTAACAGCGCAAATATGCTGTCATTTTTTTTCTTGTGCTAAAGGTGTCAAGTCATTTCTGAACGACAGTTAGAAACTAAAATTTTATTCATTAAAACATTATGAATGTGTTATATTCACTTTGGGATTTTTTTGGATCGCTTATCTAAAAGTTTAAAATCCCAGATATACAAAGCTGCTTTAACCCTTTAAACGCCGAGTTAAATCCCACCTGCCAACTGCTGGCATTATTAGGAGCTCACCATATTCTCATCGTTAGCAGGATAAGGGTTACTACCAGGCACTGAATATTTCGGCTTGTTTTAACAACATTTTGTGTAATGATTATACTTCTTTGGCCATTTAGACGCAGAGAAAAATCACATCTGCCAGCTGCTGGCATTATTAGGAGCTCACCATATTCTCCACGTTAGCAGGATAAGGGTTAATTATCACACCAACTAATGCACTTACATAAAATTTCACATTAAAACATTTAAAATCGCACCAACATGTTTCGATCCTAGGATCATCCTCAAAGAGCCGCGTTGTTCCTTGCTAAAGTCATTTTAAAAACACTCATTAATTAATTCCCTTATATTAATAGGGTTCACTGGCGGCAGCAAGTCGTGTTGTGTAAGGGTAAGTCACTCGCAACGAAACACACTACGCACACCTATAGTCAGGCGCATTCTCAACAACGTACCCTTACACAACAAGACATGCTGCCACAGCACCCTATTAATATAAAGGAATTAATTAATGAGTGTTTTTAAAATGACTTTAGCAAGGAATAACGTAGCTCCCTGAGGACGATCTTAGAATCGAAACATGTTGGAGCGATTTTAAATGTTTTCATGTGAAATTTTATGTACGTGCGATAGTTGGTGTGATAATTAAAGTGATTCTACAAAATGCACGGTGCAACAATAAAGATACAAAACTGCTATTTTTTATGAGCGTGAAACGGGTTCTGACATATTAATGGTTTAATACGGATTGAGGGTATTTCAGAGGAGAGTGCTGAGGAAAGTATTTGAGGACTAAGAAAATATCATTATGGGGAACTTCTGTTTTCGTATCCCTTACCACGCATTTAGGCCACTAAAATGGAGGAAGATGAGATGGGAAGGGAATACTTGAAAAATGTGAGAGAATGATATTTCCTATTCGCATATGCAATCCTAGATCAATCCCAAATAAACTAGGAGGAGTAATCGCATTAGCCATGTCAATCGCAATCTTATTCATCATACCAACACACAAATCTAAATTCCGAGGAACACAGTTTTATCCAAAAACCTGAAGCGAACACCAAGACGTAGCTGGGATGATAATATTAAAATAGACGTAAATGAAAAATGTAGGGCAGTGTGGGCTGGATGCTTCTGGCTGTAAATGGGAATCATTCTCATGGTTATTTGAATATGGTAATGGACGCAGTATTTCCGTAAAGGAGGAGAATTGCCTGAATAGCTATGTGACTAAATACTACTGGAAGGAGTCTGCTTTATGCTATTATTAGATTTTTGTTAAATATATGAAACTTTTGCTTTGTGATGTAGCAGGCTTCAGATGACTGAGATTGCTGAACTCTGTGTTCAAAAACGGCTTGACCCTTCTGGAAAATTATGGCGTAGTATAGTCATTGTGAAGTTTTAGATTTCTTACTAACTTCTGCATACAAGATATATGTTTCAGTCAAACACAACAATTTACTACACAAAATTATGCTCACAGCCGTGAGCATAATTTTGTGTAATAAATTGTTGTGTTTGACTGAAACATATATCTTGTATGAATTAGATAGACACATCGGGATGACTACTGCTAAAATAACTTCTGCAGTTTTATATGAACACATTTTATATTCCTGTGTGCAGTCCGATGATGGTTCTTAGTATAGCTAAAACATGTAGCTGTTGGTATGAGGTGTGAGGATTTGAAGGTGTTGACTACGGAAATGACTGCATATAATGCGTTGGGGTCCAGTAGGTATGTACACCTACGGACGTTTCGGAAGATGTTGCTACAGTGTTGAACAGGTTATGTAGATTTACAATAGTACACATTGTCACGTCGCAGAAGATAGTAACATCAGCAGTGTAGCCGTGATCTATTTATCTTGACACAAAGTCAGCAGGCTATGTAAGTGAAACCGATCTATCAGTGACACTTTCCAAGAGGAACAAACTTTTCTTTAGCGCTTAAGTTCGAATAGAGCAAGAAGTGAGGCAAAACTACGCTTTCAGAATTTCAAATCCACAGTCTTTGATCTGAATCATTACTTTTGCACCCAAAAGGCTTTCAACCGGAACGAAAATATTTTATGAAGGGCAGCCCCTACCCAGATTTGTAACGCAATCCAAATGGGGTTCATCGGGCGAAGAGAACCTTCTAAGACTATTCCGCAGCAACAGGGTTGTACAAAGTTAACTAGTTCGTGACGTCTTTTAGGTTATCTCGTAGAAAATGTGTCCGGTGTGCTGTAATGTACAGTGCTGAACCGGGAGAAATGACTGGCTCAGGCGACAGACCGGTTGAGGTTGCGATAAGATTTGCTGTGTAATGTAACCATCAAAACCTTAAACCTTTGGCGCTGGAATTATTTTTTTCAATTTTAGCACACTCTGTATATTAAATGTGAATAAAACAGGAACCAAATACGTTAGAATTATGAAACAAACTGCATTTTGAAGAGAAAGAAACGGAGAGTATATACCATGTTTAAAATATGCAATACCTGTATTTGTTGAATAAACATATAAAATTTAGCGTTTAGAGGTTAGTGTTGCGGTACGACCGCTATAGTGGTCGTTAGGCGTCAAAGGGTTAAGAATGCGAAACAAATACGGTAGTAGGTCATTCGAGATAAAATGTTAGACCCTGGATAAAGTAAGCAGCAAGAAAAAAACATGCGTGACTTCATACTTCCGCCGCGAAAACAAATTCACACTTTTTTGTAGCGATAATTTGTATGATGAATTGTTTTCAAGAAATGTTGCTGAAATTGGAACTGAGCTTCGAGCGTTGTATATTGCGTCATTATTAACCAAAAATAAACTTGCCTGTCATCAATTTGATGTATGGTTGACCGTGCATCGTAGTTCAATGTGGATTAAGAAACCAACTAGATGTCACTTAGTATTATATTTATTTCCCCTTTATAGGTTGCTCAACACGTTTCGGGCCACCTTGTGCCCATCTTCAGGAGCTGACGACTTAGTGGTATTTTTCACGTGTGGTGCAGTGCCGTGGCTGTGTAGGCAGTCAGATCCGGTTGGCTGGTTTTCTACGTACTTCCCAATGGACAGACAACCAGCCAACCGGATCTGACTGCCTACACAGCCACGGCACTGCACCACACGTGAAAAATACCACTAAGTCGTCAGCTCCTGAAGATGGACACAAGATGGCCCGAAACATGTTGAGCAACATATAAAGGAGAAATAAATATAATACTAAGTGACATCTAGTTGGTTTCTTAATCCACATTACCTGTCATCATTTTTAGTTTTGGCTTCCGGTATAAACTTCCCACGAAACGCGTCGAGTGATTACTACTACGAAACACGTTGTAAGATCCGCAGTCATGCCCACTGTCTACTGTGGATTAATTTTATTCATTTTTATGAAAGACTGATAAAGTGAAATTCATCATTTACAAATGTATTTGTTTGAAGTGGGAGCTGTAGTCCCGGTCACATTTCTGATTAGGTGTTATATTCTTTTAAGGAAATCATTTCATTTCTTAAATTTTAATTTGTGTTTGTACCGACGCGTTGTATATTAGTAGATTAACCTTTTGGCGCCGGAATTATTTTTTTAATTTTAGAACACCTGCATATAAAATGTGAATAATACAGGAACCCAATATGTTAGAATTATGAAACATACTGCATTTTGAAGAGGAAAAAACGGACAGTATATACCATGTTTAAAATACTCAGTACTAGTATTTGTTGAATGAATATATAAAACGCAACATTTAGAGGTTAGCGGTGCGGTACGACCACTATAGTCGTCGTTAGGCGTCAAAGGGTTAACATAACGTTGAATACGTCATGACGTAACTGCCCCCATAAAGCAAGTTCCCCAAAATTACAGCTTCTTGTTCAAAATTATGAACCTTCTCACCTGAACCGAAATTCATATTCACATTCCCTCAGGTGTGGGGCAGGTTTGTTACCAGTATTCTCCGACAGTGCGTGAGAATACCGAATTGTTTATCCTTATGCCACCTTGCACTTTAGACTAACATACTTCCACTAAACTGCCATTTAGCTAAGCATGTATCTTCTCTGCCTCAGATCTTCACAAACCCTCGTAGTAGCATGAGATAAAGAAGATATAATAAATTCGAAAAAAAAACGCAACGTGAAAAATTAAATTCTTTTTCGATGCTGAAGAGTCGATCGTATTTTCACCCATAAAGCCTAATGGCAGCGCAAAGGCTTAGTTTGGTAAAGGAAACAGCATAGACTCAAGAATCTCATCCCATATCTGGAAGGCAACTCAACCGATCACGACTGCCCAGTTGCACGAAAACAAATTAGACGACTATTACACGACATTGCCTAGCAAAACAGAAGAGAAAGTCACAACTCTAGGATCACGAAGTCACAGAGGAATAGAACACACTGCCTTACAAGAAATATAGAACCTGTGTAAAAGTATGACTTGGACGCAACGGATGGACCGATGGACGGACGTACGGACGCAGTGACGCCATAATCATAAACAGTCGCAGAAATGAAGGGGGGGGGGGGGAACATGGAAAAGCTAAAAAAAGAACCCCAACTAACCGACGACAAGAAGATGTTACAAAAAAAATAATAAAAGTTTAAAAAAAAGGAAGGGGGGGGGGGGAAGCTGAGAAAGCTTAACAAAGCACACTAACTACACGACGACTAGAAGATGTTACAAAGAAAATAGAACGAAAGGATATTAAAAGTGATTTTAATAAGCAGTTGGAACAGTAAAAGCAACAGCTGGCACGAACACAGTATATACAGTAATAAGACGACGGCAAGGTTTATTCAGGTAGGAACAAACGTAAATAACATATACAGGGTTATTCATAAGTCCATGAAACATTTTAAAAATTCGCAACAAATAAACTACTCAACGGATCATGGTAGTTCTTACGCCGATAGAGAGAGAGAAACTCTCCAAGTTCTTTTTACATATTTCACAGATGCTCAATGTGTCCACCTTTGGTAATACGGCAGACATCTATGCGATAGTCCATCTCGTTCCACACGCGT
>Ga0123357_10006788_pt1 | contig 14051 bp, 9 predicted proteins | sample TergutEmb28metaG_FD_89873 | JGI IMG/M metagenome (GOLD analysis project Ga0123357, IMG submission 89873) | Embiratermes neotenicus P4 segment gut microbial communities from Petit-Saut dam, French Guiana - Emb289 P4 | ecosystem: Host-associated > Arthropoda: Insects > Digestive system > Gut ... | reverse complement strand
CCCCCCCCCCCCCAATTTTGAGACAAGTTCCGGTGTTAGGCTTTTCAGCCATTCTCCTGTCTGTCCCGTTCGAAGGTGCTTTTAAGAAGTGGAGCTTTAGTACCCTTGACAAGGTCAAGAATACGCCCCTTGATAAATTTCTTGACCAAATGTAGCTTCTTGCCATCTAGCTTCCTGTCAGGGTAAGTTAGAAGTAGCAAGGCCACAGGGACCAGGCGCGTCGTCGCCTGGGCATCTATCTCTTGGCCTTTTGATCGACAGACGGGTTGAGTGTGTTTGGGTCAGTCCTTGGTCGTTTAACCGCCCCGGTCTGACTTTCCTCCCCATCCTTGGATGTTGCTGCAGCTCTTTCAGTCGGGAAAGCAAGAATGCGTGGCTGTCTCTTCGCCCTCCTAGAGGAGCTTTTTATATATCGCAGCCGCACTATACCTGACGCGGATCTTTGTACCTCTATACCCAGGCCACTGGTCTCTGTTTCCTCTGGCCATTCGCTACATTAAGTAGCCACGCCTTGGAAGATTTCTTTATAACTATTATTTTTATCTACGTCCCACTAGTACCGCGGTCCAGAGCCGCGAATGTATTTGCGCTACGCAACCCTCGGAACGGTAGTTTACACCTTGGCTTGGGGAGTCCCGCGTTGTTGGTCGCACCTCCCAAAGCCCCCCAACCACCCCAAGGTGGGGACTCAAAAACTTTAATGACATGATCGAAACCGCGACCTTTCGGCTTCTAGCGCAGTGACTCAATCGAATGCGCCACCGCGTGTCCCGTTATATACACTAGTGTCAGTGAAATATCGCGCAGTAATACTAATGTTACTCTGTTTTTTTTTTATCATGGGGTCTGTGGCTAAAAAGATGTAGTTTACGGAAACAATCAAGTACTACTACAGTAAATACAGATGTAGCCGGCGTTGTAAGTGAACCTCAACCGTTTACGTCGCCATCCAGTATCGGAAGTTCTAGAACTGTAGAAAGTAGTACAAAACGAAAGTACAGTGATTCATATTTTTCTCTGGGGTTTACCTGTACAGGTGAAGAAATTGCCCATGATGCCATATGTGTCTCATGCAACAAAGTGCAAACTGACAGCTTCATGTTACCTGCCAAACTTCGTTGACATCGTGATACTAATCACCCTGAATACGGGGGCAACGATATTAGTTTTTTTTCAAGCCTAAGCTTGAGGCATTGACAATTGTCTGAGCCTTATGGTGAAAAGTTCGAAAACGGATAATAAAAGCGGTACCGAGGCCTCCTACGCGGTGAGTTACCGTATTGTAATTGTAGGAGAAGCCCATACTTTTGAAGGAACCGTCATTAAACCATGTGCGATGGAAGTGACAATTTGTGTGCTTCGTGAACAGTCGAAGAAGAAACTTTTTAAACGGTTTATTTATGTAATATCACTGTTAAACGTCGCCCTGATGATTTGTCAGCAGATAGAGAAAAACAGTTGTTATCGCTTTTTCGTTGGAACTGGACGAATCAACAGACGTGTCAGGGCTAGCAGTAAAACTTGTATTCTTACGTTACTTATTCCAGAACAGAGCAAGATTTACTGTCTAATTGTGCATTGCTCAAACATCTTCAATTTTTCACAAGTTAATATTCGAAGCCGGATTTTCAGTGTATGCGGCAACAATGTCGAAATATCATTACGGACTGAATGGCGCAACCGACATGAGAATTCACTGGTCTACAGTTACTCCAAACTTTAGAGGACTTTGAGAGACGATTAACACCCTTCGTAGTAGTAGCGTATGAGGTAAGACAGTGTGTATTCAACTAGTGGGGATTTGTTATTCAGTAATTTTTGTGTCAGGGTGAAATTGGTAGATTGTAAACATAACATGTGTATCATCACTTCTGAGATGTCGACTTTTAATTTAGGATACCTATCAACCGGACAGTATATTTACGTGAGGATCCGTGGCTATTTTTCGAATCCAGAAGGGGTTCTTGAGTAAAATCGTTTGGGAAACATTTAGGTAGACCACCAGAAGTAGCTAGTAAAGGACATAACTCTATTTGACTAGGCGATTTGTTATTCCCTAAAACCTGGTTATTGCATCAGAATTGTTTTGGACGTTGTGTTGAATATAGTATTTATGTAGCATGATGCCCACGGGGTTTTGGGAGTTCGCCCTACCCCGTCTTCATGGTTTCGTATTCTTCGATTTCCTGTCAATATTGACAATGGATGATTTCTGTCCTGACAGCGCCGCGACCATATGCATGGTCCTTGCGGTTGTTTCCGAGGCCTTGGGTAAGAAAAACTGCTTTCAGTTCCAGAGCTCTTCAGCACGTTATGTACCAGACTTTCCTGTAGTTTCTACTTAGCTTTGCGTTTAACATCTTTCTTTCCAACCCCAAGTTATAGGGTCCTAAGTTCTATTTATGGTGCCATGTGAACGGGTGAGGGTACATATAAATAGTTCGGTTCCATGAAGTCTCGCATAGCTGTGCTCCTATCGTTTCATGCCGCCACTTCTATTGATTATGTTGGTTGAGGATGGTGTGGGGGTCTGTGCATCCATGGAGCATGGCGTGGTATTGCACAGGGTTGCCACGTCGCTGAACATTGTTGTGATAGAATCCAATTTAATTTATTTGGTTGGATTAGAACTATGAATTTGTCACTCCCAGCCCTGTTTCCTTTGTTGCTGTCAAACGCTTAAAATTAAGCAGTTACGTGGCCCACTGATATGGCAGTGAATGTCACACTCTTATTTATACGTCAGTTCAAGGCATCGGCATTAATGCATGTGTAGGTATGAAGAGCCTCTGGTCTTTCTTGACTTCTGTGTCCCTTGGGCTTGCACTGTAATGTAGTTTTAGGATTCTGCTATTCGCTCGTTAACGCGCTCATCAGATGTTTGATTTATCATTCGTAGTGCGGACGACACACCAAACATCTGAATCCAAAACTTCCCTCGCACGAAGAGTGATCGAAACATAGATGTTTGGACACAATATAATTTTCAACTGTATTAAATTTCATGCTTATTTAATTGTATTCTAACTGTATATTTAACTTATTTAACCGTAGTTTCGATTTTAAGAATTGTAAACACTACAACAATCTAATCACTTGCGAAAATTCTATTAGGTAAGTTGAATCATACGCTGCATATGTCATAGGAGACTCGCTAGAGATGGCCTGTAAGTCAGGCCTAACCATGTCGGAGAATTAACTGGTGACAAAAAGTGTTGTGCAACAAGTTAGTATTGGACTCTCTTAAATATAATGTAGTTGCACGGAAAGTGTATAATATTGAATTTGTTATTCTTTGAGTCTACTATTGATTGATTAAGGCTCTTTTACTTTGTCACTTATAATGTGTGTATTGCGAACTTTTTCAGACTTTGAGCAACCTTAAACAGTACCTTAAAATGTTTTCTTAGCAGTGTGTAGAGGAAAGGCACGAAAGTATACGCACCTAACCTACAAACTTCCATTAAACCGTTATTTGATGCACTAAATCAAAATGTTTTCTGCAGGTGTCTTGTTGATATATTGGTTGTGTCTTTACAAAAATAGTTACATAGAAATACCCTTGTCCTGATAAATTGCAAAAAACAAGACCGTGGCAAAATCGCTGTCTTAGGAACCCATGCTTATTTACTAAGCGTGCTCAGAGCACCCCCCAAGTTAGCTAATGTCACACTTAAATGCGATAGCTCTTGCTAAGGAAGAACACCGCTCGTGCCGGCATCTTTGGCACTTAGTGCACTGTGTCGTTTCTGTTCTTGGCTGTTATCACTCACCACAACCAGGACAGAAAATTCTCTCCTTGTGCGTCTTCTTCTTTTCTGAATACGATGGTTCGCCAACAGTAGAACCATCGGAGATTTTCATTTACCCTCTTTTTCATAATTACGTTAAGGAGTGAATTATTAAATGGAGAACATGTCATCTCTGAACACCTAGCTGACCTGCCCCTCTTGACAGCTGTTTTTGCTTTCCATAAGGGAAAGATGTTCGACGGAGAATTTCTTGCTCTTTCCGGCCCTCTTCGGTGACTTCGGGTGGCGATTTATTCTTGACTGTTTGCAGATGTATTGCTTTCTGCGGCTTTCTTCTCGATAGACACAGGCATTTACAATTCCTTATCAGTTTCGTCGGTTGGGTTCTCATTCCAGTTACCTTGGGGCCGATTACCAACTTCTGATGGAATAAAATAATCAGAAAATTCATCTGGGTTAAATGGATATCTTCCTTTAACGTGAAATGCTTCGTTTGCTTCGTGTTGGCAGCCTTTTCACGGGCGTTTCGGAAAGAGGCATACGTACTGTGTCACTGTGGATCTGCAAGCCCAGCGTGTTCGTGCATCATTGGGCAGCTTCAGCAGTATACACAGTTCTGTGTGGCCCCCCCCCCCCAAAAAAAAAAGAAAAAACCCTCTGTCTAGCGACTTTATCTTTTAACTGGAATGTGGAGGTAGAGATGACTGTTATACAGTGCTCCCTGCATAAGGTAACGGCCTCGAGACTACAGTGTGGCATGTGATTGTCCAGCATGAGGATTGTATCATCTTCAGTGGTGTGACGTAGTTTGCGAAGTGCTTCCTTCCTTTTCCACAGTATTTATAATCACGGTCTCTGACGTAATCTGCTTGTTCTTGTTCTACAGTGGAAATTGGCTTCAAATGTCCCAAAGACGTTGGCACAGTCCCCTTAAACAACCCGTTACTGGAACATGACCCTGTCAAGTATTTCACTCATCAGAATAGTGTATTGACTGGTGCCTAAGCGGGGGGGATATAGTCTCCTGAATCTGAGACGCCTGGACTTCAGTCGGTAATGAGGTTTTCACTCGTTTCTCAAATTGGCAGTTTTGTGCCCAGGTCGGAAGCCACTTTTCTCTGGCTTTCTCAATTTAAAATTTTTTGTCTTAACTTAGATGAGATGTTTCACCGTAAAAACCACTTTTCTCTTCGACTTTAGTGCGTAATTTGAAGCCATTCGAAAAGGAAGTTAGCTTTTAAAGAGAAATGAAGCTAAAAAAGAAGGCTAAGAACTCGCGTTTACCAATCGGAGGGCGTTCAGTTTCAGGAGTGCGCAGATTGAATCAAAGAAAGTGCGCGCACCCTTAGGGACTCTTTATGTACGTACTGTTTGGTGCCAGCAACGTGATTTTGAAGATGGCCGCTAGATAACAAAACGTTTGAGGGATGAGAAACGTGTGTGGGGCTTACATGGTTGGAAACGCGCCTTTCAAGCTAAGCATAAAGATCCTGTGCTTGAAAGTATCACTTGATCTCAGGCGTGAATTTAGGCACTGAAAAAATTATAGCATGGAAGCCGAAATTAGTTCCTTACCTATTAAACGAACACAAGTACCAAAACGAAACGTTCAGTTTCACGAACTATTAGACAAATTGGTCTGCGTAGTGACAGGGACTGCGCACACTTGCCCTTCCTAGCCTGTATGTTTTTATTGTCCAGCTTTCGCGACCGTTCGGGCTGCAGCGGAGCCGTAAGTTCGTAACATTTCAGTTTCGTATCCTATTTGCAACTGTCATATTAGTTCTAAATACGAATATTCAATACAAATGTAAAATCAGTATTATTATATGCTTGTGGAACTTGGAAAACTACTAACCAGTTAACAAGAAGACTACAGATATTTGTAAATAAATGCTTAAGACGAATAATGAATATATAATGGACCGATAAGATTACGAATGAAGAACTGTGGAGAATCACCCATCAGAAGTCAATAGAAAATCAGATAAAAAGAAGAAAATGGAATTGGGTTGGATACACATTACGTAAAGGAACAGGAGCAGTAGAGAAGACTGCATTAGATTGGAATCCTCAGGGATATAGAAGGAGAGGTAGGCCGAAGAGAACGTGGTGAAGGACAATAGAAGATGAGATAAGAAACACAAGAAGATCATGGAATGAGGTCAAGGGGATAGCTGGAGACCGCAATGCCTGGGAGCTCTACATGGATGCCCTTTGCTCCACAAGGACTAAAAGGACTTAATGATATTAGTTCTACCCTAACTTGCTTGGAAATTGTGTATTTTATCTTTTACATTATCATGTTAGAACGTGTGTGAAATCCCATATAGCCTATATGAAACTTGTTACCTGCTCTAAAATTTGCTCATCTGCTTTTAATATTCAAACTTACCGAATTTTTACAAAAGAAGATTGTAGGAGTATGTAGTATGTGCTTGAGAGTCGTACGTAATAAAGCGAAAAGGTGGAGTCCCTTTACACGCCATAAAAGCATACAAAGGTAGTATATGTATAGCTCTTCTCATCCTTAATCTCGACGATAGAGGTGAGTGGTCATATTTCACGCCTCGGCTGCTTTACCTGCGGAAAAGGACCCCGGTGTCCATTGAAGAGAAGGCTGTATTGTAATAAGGGAATCGTATTAGATAATGTAACAAATTTGATATGAGCGCCACCTGATCGTAGTGAGACCGTCTTTTGTTTTTACTCGTCGTAGGGTGGACGTGTTCGAAGACCATTATTAGGTGTCCAATTCACACTTTCGGAAACGTTCGCATAATTTCACTTTTGTTTAGTTATCTCGAAAACAGTAAATACAAAAAAAAGTCGCAGCGTGTTACTAAAATGTGTTTCACTCTCTTCAGCAAGTCCTGTCCGAAACATTTTTCGTTCTGATTAGCACGTTGCAAGCTGGTCGATATGCAAGCAGAAACGCGTGTTCGGCTTCAAGGACAGTGGCCATTCAGATAGGTTCGTCGGCAGTCACCGGCTATGTACTCTAAGGTCGGGGTTCGTTTCCTGATTGTGGCACGGCATTTCTATCTTGCTTCAAAACTTCTAGACCGACTCTGGGGTCCACCCGGCCCCGGATTTAATGGCTACCGGGGGTAAACCTGTTAAAGGGGGAAACCTATTCCTCACCTCCATCTCGTGCCTAGGTAAAGAATACGTGGAACTGTAACTCTACTCCTCCTCTTGCCTCGTGTTTTAATTAAGTACTTTTCTTTAAGTAAATGAAATTTGCAGACGAATGTATTGACAGTTTCGTTGATTATGTTACACTGTGTGATAGTCTGTGATCATGGCTTGCGAAACGCTTCTAGTCATGACTTGTCGAGGGCTCTTTATTTTGGAATTCTGACTCCCGTAAAGAAGGCCTAATCTTTGCATGAATAAAAGCCTTAGGTTTGCAAGCTTTAGGCTTGCACTGTTTCACTCTTATTTGTTACTGGTGCGAGTTGCGAGTCACGTAATTTTTATCGGTGCTGCGCAGCACCAGTCAACTACAACGTTACATGCCCTCAGATAACCGCACTATCTGTGAAATTTGAATGACATCACCTTTATGAAACTTCTTTTTATCTTATGGTTTTTGTGTGTTGTATATGGTCGTGCAGACAAATTTTTAGAACGTAGTAAAATATTGTGCGAAGAAGTGCAACAGCAGAAATATGACAAACGCACGTCAGTAGTGTACGTAGCTAGACTGCGCACACACAGAGACAAATGAGAGAGGAACGCGTTTATTGGAGCTGTAGTGTGTAGTCACGTTCTTTGTTGTGCTAGACCTGAAAATGAAAATGCTGTAGTCCAAAACCTTTTCATTCCACGAAACCCTTAGAAAAAATCTGAAAAGCGAACAAACGTCGACGATAAAATTAAGGTTTTGGTTAGTAACATCTTACTAAACGTTAATGCTTGTTTGTTGTCAGTGTATAACCCTTTTGAGAAGTTTGCTAATAACACCATCAGCGGCCTTAGAGTTACGAGTAAACTAGTTACCCGGCACCGGATCAATGGTATAGTGGAAGCGTCATCGTAGTCGACGTTCGCGGCGGCGGCGGTAGCAGCGGTGTCGAGGGATTGACTTGACTCTGTGCTGGCGGCAGGCTACTATAGGCGGATTTGAGCACGACCCGCCTGGTAAGGGAAGGGAACAGAGCGGGAGGGGTTCGGGTAGTTCCCGTCCCTATCGCTACAATTCAGTTGGACCCGGGGAGTTCGAACGAATCACATCACGTTGGTGTTGTATTCTGTTCTTGTAAAAAGTTGCTACAGCAGTTCGATAATTGTGCACTGACAAGTATCCAGTCATTGGTCACAACTATCGTGCGACCCCGCAACCAACTGTAAGTACATACATAATCGTTTATGTTACTACAGCTTAAGATTGCATATGACTGTCTTTTTTTTTTTTAAAGCACATTGTCCGTCCTCTTGCTGTATTTTGAAAGAGCTGAATTTAGGTGGAATTTGTTATTGGCGAGTGTAGGTCATCCAGATTTAATTCTGGCTCTTTTAGGCCCGTTATAACCGAGTCATTATTTTGTTGAAGCTGAAATAAAGCTTTGTACGTTTCCTGAATGATGGATAATCATCCACAAAGTCGGTGTATACAACAATGGATCTCATTAAGGCGTACAAATTGTAACCTAAAAATTTTCGGTGTATTGAACATTGAACCAAAAATAAGAAAATCATTTATGGCTGTGTACTGTTTTATATGTAGTGTAATTAGGGTAGTCGGCAGAGCGCCTCGCTACGGGCTGGACGGTCCGGGGATCGAATCCCGGTGGCGCCGAGATTTTCCGCACCTGTTCAGACCGGCCCTGAAACCCACCCATCCTCCTATAGAATGGGTACCGGGTCTTTCCCGGGAGTTAAGCGGCCGGGGCGTGGCTTTGACCACCCACCCCCATCTAACGTGGTTAAAGAAAGAGGAGGCTATACCTCTGCTCCCTCTCTGGGCCTTGATGGCCTGTTCTAGGGTGAACTTTACAGTTATTGAAACATTTGGTCTCCTGAAGTACAAATATCCAACTCTTGTTTGTCAGTATTGACCCAAATTTACGGCGGTTTCTCTTGCTGTAGGTCTTCGGTGTTGGCGTTGCATGTACAGTGTTACAGAAGTACTGTTATTTTTCAGTTACTACTCAACAGAACTTTCGGCATGTAATTACCAACGGCAGACCATGCAGTATTGTAAACCTGCACACTGGAGACACTCGTATGGTGCATATATCACGTATTTGTGAGCAGTTCTGCCCACTTCTGTTTATATTTTGTATTCCTTCATGCATTTGGAAATTCCATTATTTCGTATCGAGACTGTTTGCAAGTATAAACTTCAGACTTGAGAAGGTTGTGGTTTGTAAAGTATCTTATACAGAGTATGATTGAAGTCCACTGTTGTAAGTTGACGATAAAACAAATGTCTGTGTTGATTGCGTGAGTTCGAAACTGTGAAGCAAGAAATTAACTTTCGGAATACGCCTTCGCATAGGCCTAATTTCTAGAACCGCAAATTTCTGGTGTTGAAGATTTTGAAATCATAACCACATTTGAAGACGTTGTATTATAGAGGTCTCCGCGCGAAAGGATTCAGAGAAAACCATCCATGCAGACATAACGGACAAGACGTATCTACGCAAGGAAAAACACTCCGTCATGTATTTCGACGTGTTTGAGCTCCACAGTAGATTAAGATGGAACTATTGTTTGATACAGATTGAAGAAAGCGATTCATTCGAGCCGAGTACTTTGTTGGTACACATTCGTTATGCATTTTTGTGTGTTGTACATAAAATAAACAAATTTCAACGTCGAACTAAAATTTAATAAAAATTTAAGTGAACGTAAAGAACGCGTTGGTTGATTGCGATATTCAGACACAGTCTCCTTGTACCTCAGTCGCACACGTTTTATGAATTTCTCTCTTTTTCTGCATGTTACAATTAAATCTTGTACGTTCAGATTAGTCGCATTGTGTCGTGGAGGTTGTAAGGCCCTGCGATTTCAGCTGTCGTCAGTTGTATTTTGGAGAATGAGCTGTGTATCGTTAAGTAATATTTGACTTGTAAAATTAATCCTTCTTACGGTAAAGAGAAAATATTGACAAATCTGCCCCTATGGTGAAAGTAAAAGAAGGCTGTACAGCTAGATAATCATGTGTCAGAGTTGCCGTATCAACTGCTGCAGTTCTTTTGTAGGGTAATTTGCCCATACGTCTGCGAGGAGGTAAACATTTGTTTTCTGCCGGCAACTTTCTCCAAGGCAGGCACCAGATCGATTTCAAAGAAGCATATTTTCGTGTGGTTATTATTTCTAACACATACAGCCATTCTTTTTCGAGCCACACGCTAAAATCTCTTTGGGTTATACACAGTTACAGCATATTAACTTATGTGGCAAGATTAAAACGAAACAGAGTAAAGAGAACTGATGTTCACGAGACATTTAGATTTGTTTTAAATATGTGCTTTTCTTTCGCTTTATGATGAGGGGCTTTGCGAAACTGCGGACCGAGAGTAGGTTTAAGTTTATTTTTTTCTTTCTTTTAAATCCGTAAGAAGCAGGCTTAATTCGCCTGGTAGCTTTTGAAATACGCTTGTGTGCCTTATTTAATGGGAATCTTGTAAATAGCCGTGACGAATATTGCATCCACATTATCCATTTTCATCGTTTATGAATGTCATGCACACAACACAAAATATTGGTCATTTAGCTGCAACAGCAGCATAATCATTGTATCAAGAGGTTAATAGTGTCCTCGCTTTAGGAACCTTTCGCATTTCGTAACAGAATCTTAATCATCCCCATGATAAGTTCATTTTCAATTTCTCAGCAACGGTGAATATTAAGCTTTTGGTTGGTACGTGACTTAACATGGAGTTTGGCAGGTCTACTACCTGCCAAAGTTTCTGAAGAATCTTATGCTTCCATCTTGAGCATGCTTCTCCGAACGTTGGTACCTACAAAACTGCCCGGTGTCCGATCCTAGAAGACCATAAGTTTAATCCGTAGATAAATTTGTTCCAGTTGATATTCATCCACACTGGTTTCATTTCCACGTACCGTATATGAAAGAATAAGAAACGGAAGAAACTGCTCGCTTTGAATTCATTTGTTCCTATGGGAATTGAGACATAGCAGTTAATCAGCCTATCTGCGATTTCGTGCGTCTTCAACACCACGTCCTCTATGACGATTTGAACTTCCCTAGGTCCTGTTTCCGCGTTGCTCATTGTTGCTTCCGTTTGCCGCGCCTGTCGCTTACGAAGCGCCTGCGCTTTCGTATCAAATGTTACATTTTTTTACAGTATGTGTGTTCAGAGGTAATACAAAGGGTTGTCTGGATCAGTGTCGAAGTGCAGGTGAAAATTTGAAGTAGACTTGGTCTTTGGAGGGAAAGCTGTAAGGTAAACAGTAAAGCTGTCTAGTTTTTATTTCAACCTACAATGCACATATATTTTTTTATTTTAACAATATATTGTAATCACTCCTACATGTTTCGATACGCTTGTATCATCCTCAGGCTGTTCCACAGATTACTTCTCTAAAGTTACGTAGTTTCCATATTATTAAATTTTATTTAAAATTATCAAATTAAAATATTTACGTGGTTGTTGATAAAATGTAGTCTGTATGATTTTTACAATATACTTTGTATCAGCAGTATGTTTAGTTGGCCGTATATACAATCTGGATATTCTGCAATAAATAAAATTAAATTGAAAATAATGTAGAAGTTTATGGGTTGATAAAATATAAACATAGAGGTTGAATTATAGTACGTATATGATGGACTTACCCTGTGTTGATGTTGCCTGTGTGCTGGGGTGGTGAGTACTGTACTGTGGTGGATTTCGGGCTACATGACGTGTCATCTTGTGACGTTCGCTTAGGCATATAATGGGTTAAGGTCGCTGACTTTCTGTTAATCGATTAGTGTGTTTTGTTTTTTTTTGGAAAATTTGTATGTAAAATGATTCCCAGCAGTTCATTTTGTTTCCTTTATTGCACGGTTTTAGTAGTTGCATGGTTTGGTCTGCAGTTCCATTTTCATGTTTATTGTTTGAATGTGCAGTGCTTAAGCTGAGGTTGGGCTATTTGTTGTGATGTATCGTTTGCGTTCGCGATGTCGTATTCCTATGGATCTTCCAGTTTGGCAAACAAATGAATTATTACATGTTTTGCATTTTAATTTATACATGCCAATAGAGTTTATTTTACTTAATGGTATTCAGTCGCGGAGTTGGTTGTATATGGTGGTGTTAGTTCGAAAGGCTATATTCAAGTTAGTATTTTTAAATAAATTGGTAACCCAGTTTATGAGTGGACTCTGATATGTGAAGGGGGCCCATTTTTTGTTGTGTTTGTGTGGGTGTGACTTTTGATTTTTGTGTCTTAAGTATTAATTAGTTCTTTAGCTTATGAATAAGTTGTAATGGAAAACCATTATTTTTAGCTATGGTGAGGACAGTGTTCCACTATCCTCACCTAGATAAAAATAATGGTTATCCATTGTTTTTATCTAGGTGAATACCATTAAGTAAAATAAACTCTAGTGGCATGTATAAATTAAAATGCAAAACATGTAATAATTCATTTGTTTGCCAAACCGGAAGATCAATAGGAATACGACATCGCGAACGCACACGATACATCAAACAAATAACCCAACCTCAGCGTACGCACTGCACATTCAAACAATAAACATGAAAACGGAAATGCAGACCAAACCATACAACGACTAAAACCGTGCAAGAAAGGAAACAATGAACTTCTGGGAATCATTTTACCTACAAATTTTCCAAAAAAAAAAAAAACACTAATCGATGAACAGAAAGTCAACGACCTTAACTCATGCCTAAGCGAACGTCACAAGACGACACGTCATGTAGCACACAGGCAACATCAACAAAGGGTAAGTCCATCATACACTATAATTCAACCTCTATGTTTATATTTTATCAACCCATAAATTTCTACGTTATTTTCAATTTACTTTTATTTATTGCAGAATATCCAGATTGTATATACGACCAACTAAACATACTACTGATACAAATTATATTGTAAAAATCATACAGACTACATTTTATCAACAACGACCACATAAATATTTTAATCTGATAATTTTTAATGAAATTGTAATAATACGGAAACTACGTAACTTTAGCGAAGTACGCCTTTGGAACTCCCTGAGGATGATGCAGATGTATCGAAACGTGTAGGAGTGATTGTAGTAGAAATATTGTTAAACTAAAAAATGTAAATATTGTGCATTGTTGATTTATATACAATATGCACGGTACATACATATCAGTAGTCAATATTTATCTTTAACTGAGCACTACACCACGAAGACATAGGGCGAGTGGAGGAAATCTTCGCAAGTTCTCAGCATCTTGCACATTAACTAAGTGGTCTGCTTAAATTACTTGCAGATGTCAATATCTACAGCATTGCAGGAGGGATCAGCTGTGTAATGCCATGGCTTTTACGCCCACAGTGCAATCGCGTTCTTGTGTACTAACTTTGGCAAGCTGTCGCTGTCTGGCTGTCGGCCTTCCTACATATGTTTATTAGGTTTTACTTCTACGGAATTATGAAGAGATGCGGAACTGGAGTCAGAAAGTTGATTGTCACCTTCATGTTGATAGCAGTCCGTTTTGGAGAAGTCACGGGTTCATATCTTGGCCCGGTGACGGGGATGTGTGATAGGGTTTTCTTTGTTTCCACAGACCTTTCAGGGTAATGCCGGAATATTATCTCATAATACGCTACAGCCGCTTCATTTCACATTTCAGTTCATTATTCACTAATTATTCTACTTTTCGGCTCTGTATTTGTAGCTACTGACATTATCCATAGAAGATTCATAGAGGAATCCATAGAGAGGCGAATGGGCAGCTGTCCGTGGGGCAGATGATACGGAAGGACCATCGTTCAGAATAAAAAATTGCTTTAAATACGGAAAGTAATTGAAGTTTATTTGTGATTTATCAGTAACGTGGGGCAAGTTCTGTTTTAAAGCTCATACACAACCTTGCAGAGCGCGTATTAAAATCGCATCGTCCGCATCCGTTCATCTACTGGATGGATGCTCGTGAAACTTTAAAATCAGTTTTGGTTAAAATCGGAAAGGCGCATTTCTGCTGGTATCCGATCTGTGTCGCGGGGCGGAGGGTGTGGGGGGGGGGGGGGGGGGGGGGGGGGCGGCTCCCCCCCGCGTCGCCCCCCGCGGGGGGGCGGGTCACCCTATACAAACAATATTTTTTCCAGAACAAACAT
>Ga0123357_10006787_pt1 | contig 14051 bp, 6 predicted proteins | sample TergutEmb28metaG_FD_89873 | JGI IMG/M metagenome (GOLD analysis project Ga0123357, IMG submission 89873) | Embiratermes neotenicus P4 segment gut microbial communities from Petit-Saut dam, French Guiana - Emb289 P4 | ecosystem: Host-associated > Arthropoda: Insects > Digestive system > Gut ... | reverse complement strand
GGGGGGGGGGTGTGGGGGGGGGGGGGGGGGGGGGGGGGGGGGGGGGGGGGGGGGGGGGGGGGGGGGGGGGGGGGGGGGGTGTTGCGACATGGAAAAAATAGTGTTTACAGTAAACTAGAACTTGTATTTGATATAATGCATTTCCGAAGATTAGAAGTCATGGTGATTTGAGCAAGTAAGCTACGTGTTCCTTTTGCTAGGATCCTGTCATACGGCACAGACCCCTTCTGATGTACGTAGTAGGCTGGTCGAAGCCGCACACGTGATAAGCCTTGACGTCCAACGCCATGTTTATGTGTTTATATACTTGTTCTAATTTACGGTGCTTGCTAACATTCGCAGAGACAAGAATCACCTGCGTGTAACACACTTTATAACCACGTCAGTTCTGTATGCCCACACTGCTTCCATGTAGGACGCAGTCCTATTGACAAGATGGTGTTCCTCCAAATTTATAACTTTAAAATAAGATAAACGATGTGTCGTCAAGACCAGTAACGTCCACCTAAACAAACTAGATGGCCGGTCTTACATAAACCGTCCGATACACTTTTTAACACATTCAATACCGCGAATATAAATTTGCGGTTCGCGTTACAGTGTGATAAAATGGATCTTGTCCAGGGCTACGCCTTCTAGTGGACGTGACCATTACACAGGCTTTTCCATCACAATAATGGACCACGTAGCGTGATGATTGAGCATTGATGAGGCTAAGTTATGTCAAACCAGCCTGCTACCTGGCCGAATTTCTGGTCAAATGGCGGTTTAGACCCACAGCTTAATACTTCATTGTTACCGGAGTTTTAAAGAAATTCCCTGCTGATGAGAAAGTAATTTATATATATATATATATATATATATATATACACCGTCAACCATAACATAAATATCGCCAGTAGTTACTAAGAAGTTATAACATGTTGCGGCCAAACAAAATAAGTATAACAATTTTCCTGTTAAAATGACGTCTCTCAGCGTTGAAAATAAGGTTTTATATAATTTCGTTTTTATGCCTGATATAATGCTTACCGAAAACGTTTATATCTCTATTTAAGGGATGCAGAATGTTACAAAAATTGCTTTTATGCAACCCCTGTGATCATCATTAATATTAACAAAGTTTTTATGATCGAATTTATTCCTTAAATTTACACCCGCTTTCACACTTTTGTAAGTTTCGTTTTAATATTATCCTCTCATCTGCTTCTGTACGTCGCAAATGGTCTCTTCCCTTCAGGTTTACCAACAAAACTTTTGCTCACATGGACTGTCTATTCCATAACTTACACGTGTCGAACTGCTGTTTTTATTGCGTTTTTGATTGCTTTAACTGTACTAATAGAAGAGAATGCCGTGTGTTTGTTTGAAAAGCTGATTGTTACTCATCTCGTCAGGAAGTTCCCTGTTTTATGGAACCCCAAGTTTCATCACGATGTGCATAAAGGTCTTCTCTAACGTGACCCAACTAAGAAATTAAAACTCATAAATCAAAATAGTCCCAATATCTGTCATAGTAAACCTTCCTGAGCGTTTGGCCAAATTGTATAGAAACAAACAACACATAAAAAAGCAATTCACTGTGTCCAGTAATATAGTTTGTAAGAGATGAAGCGGTGGATTAAACCGCTACGCTTGGCTCTCTGTAAACCAGCTTTTCTCTGTGATGAACTTGTCTTTATTAGATTGTTAACAATAATCATCACAACCTTCGTGAATATAGCTATCAAACCAAGGCAAGCAATCCGTTTGATGCTGTGTGTGTTTGTACTACGCCGAGGATTTCAGCCTTTGCTGGAGTCGAGGACTTTGGAGGGAGGAGCGTGGGGGAGGATTGATTGGCGGGTGCTTAGGTCACGAGTGTTTGTACACTGAAGCCAATATAGAGACAGACAGACGGACAGACAGACACAGTCGGAGATTCCAATTAGATCGCAGTATTTGCCAAGCTCTCTTATTATGATTTCATATGGAGGCAGGAGAGAAAGGGTCAGTAGTAAAACATCTTGATGGGGAGAGCGACAGTTGTAGGACATAGGCTTGAGATGGGCGAAAGAACTGGTCAGTCCGTCCGGGGGTTGCTATTGGTCTGCAGCTTCAAGCAGATACAGGGGCTGCTGTGACGGCAGTTCGAATTCCAATGACGAGTCTTCACGGCTGTTACACTGAACCCGAAAATGATTACGACGATAAGACGTGGGCCTAAGTGATGTAATTGACGCGTTTAGCTTGTTCATTGCCACTCAGTGCGTTGTGAGTTTCCTTTTAATGTTCTGTAGGCTTCGGATTTTGTAATCAGAAGTAAAAACTGAATTACATGTGAGGTTACTTGATCAGTTCGTGTGTGAGTTGGAGAGTTTGTGGCTTGGGCAGATTAGTTAGGTGGTCAGTAAGTTAGTAACATAATTGGTTAGATGACTGCTTGGCAGGGGCACTCCTGAGGAGGGGGCTACCGGGCTGCAGCCCTCCCCCCTCAAAATCTAAATTAAAAAAAGCAGGTTTTGTGGACACGATAATATTAAACGTTGAACGTGATTGTCACTTCAACCGAAATCAGCCACTGAAACCGACTGATGACTGGTACATTGAAATTTTTAAAAATAAAATGTTACACCTGGGATGTCTTATATGAGGAAAACCCCCCAAGAAGATTAGACCTTGCGATTTAAATCAGGTGAATTAGTCATGAAACATTTAGTGGTAATTGTATGTACATAAGTGCAGCTGCAAACAGCTTTATGCTGCAGTTATATTTATGACATGATTTTTATAACATTGTTTCACAATCAAACATAAATTATATATAGCCTAAGGGTCAGACTCCCCTCCCTGACAGTGTAAACTTCTGTATGCGGTACTGCGCCACTGCTGCTTCGTTTGTTTCTGGCTCCAGATCAGAGGCAGCGATGGGCTCTTCTTAAGACGGTGATGAACTTTCGCATTTCACAAAGGGCAGGGAATTTCTTGACTGGCTTCCACTGTCAGCGTCGCAACAAGGATTCTGCTCGATGGAGTTAGTTATTTGGTTGGTTTCAGACGTAACAGTGTCTGTGAAACATCGCAGTGGCGTTACTGATAACTAGCGCAAATCAAAACTCAGTATCTGGAACTGACGCGTCTGTGTGTCCGTAACCGTACGGTTGGCAGCTCTGTCGTTCACTGAAATAAATTGTGCGTGAATATCACAGGCGTTGAGTGAGAGTTACGAAGCAAGACTGTGAGTTAATGATTCAATAACTGAGTTACCCTACGAATGAATCACTTCCTGACACATGCCGGGAAAAAGGCGTGTTTCCGCAGCGGAATCTGAAATCCGTACAACAATTTTCCAACACACCCGGACCTGTTCTAACAGCAAGTCAGTGTTACATATGTAACTTTTATCTGCCAACAGCTTTATGTTATGTTTGAAGTCACGGTTAGTAGTAATTTGCGTATTTTGTGAAGCAGGCTGTATACGAGTATGTCAGCACCAGGTCTGGTCTGGAGGGTCTTCGGTTTCCTTTAACACAGGCCGGGATGTGGAAGTAAATTAACACATGGCTTCTTAGAGTCAATGGTGTGCAAGACATGGTCCACGGCCAAGACGCACTATACCGTCAGATTTTAAAAGCTAGCTACGGGATCAGACACATCTTCCCGCGTTATATGACATTCGACTTGCATGAATCCAATTTTATGCAATCTCCAAAAATACATTTTAAATTGTACTACCTGCTATTCTGCCGTTAGTTTATAGGTTCATGGCTTTTTAACCAGCTGTTACTGCGGATTAAAGGCACGTTAGGTACATGGCTGAGTAGAGTAACTGTTACTGTGCGTAGAGAACTAGCAGCCTACTTTCGTGTAAGATTAATGTAGCGAAGTTGCGTGTTTATGATCATATTCAACGTTAAGTACGTAAAATCCGACTTGCGTAATGTTTTGCGGAACCGAACCGTGACGTAAGTCGGAGCAGTATATTTGATAGGAACGAAGAAAGTGAGTGCTATAAGGTAATAACTCTGCAAATTGAAGAGGTTAGGTTAGGTTAGGTTAGGTTATGGAATTCCAGGGCACTGTTGTAAAGTGGGCACGGAGCTTACATATAGGAAAGGATATACACGGAGAACTCAAACCGGTTTCCTTTTGGAAACCGATCGTGTGGACAGTCAGGAAGTAAACTGAAGATGATATTAAAAAATGCCCTGCGAAAATATATTGCAATGATATAGCTGGAGTCAGCTGGCTCATGATCGTGTTCAGTGGCGTGCTTTGGTTTTGACACTGTGGATCCTTTGGCTGTTACTACCAGACAGACGGCGAGTGCGTCATCCTGCTTTGAAAAGTTTCTTGTTTCTGATTTTGCGTTGGAAAAGAAAAGGGTCAAATGGCACTCATTCAACAATGTCCGTAAGACTCGTACATACTAATCTCGCCGAGGATGAAAGCACACGTCTGCCTTTGGGTCCGTATTTATTGTTCCTTCTTCTCCTACAGAAGTTATTTTTCATACTTCTTTGTTTTGGCATTCACACTTCGTCAGATTTTCTCCTTCTGTCTAATTAAGTTTTCTCTTGGTTTTTCTTCTTTTTATACTGCTTTTTGTTTTCCTTTTATTTCACTATTTATTTTTCCTTGTCCCTTTCTCGTCTTATGTGTTTCCTTTTCCTTTTTCTTATGAGCTAACCTTTGTATTCTTTGTCTCTCCCTCCTTGTACTTTTTTTCTCTCGATTGATTTCTTTCCTTCTTTGTCTATTCTTCTGTGAGCTCTTGAAATGCACACCTCCACACTCTCTTATCTTCACGAATTTAATATCTTTGGTATCACTCCGCTTGCATATACTGTCACGCTCCATTAGTGTATGTGTATGAAGGAACAGACGTAATCTGTACATTTGTTCACTACTTGTCACTTTGTAATTCGACATTTACATGGAAGGAAAACTTCCTTTGGGATTTCTTTGTTTTCCCACAGGAACATGTCTGTACTTCCTGTCCCTCTTAGAACAAGGCGATGGAGTGTGAGTTAACACCCTAGGGACATCATAACCCCACTCTGCTTCTTGCAGAAGGACATAACGGCCATCAGAGACTGGTACAGCCGTGTGATGACAACATTATGCAAGCGATAAACCGAGAGAGGACTCCAGTTGCCATGACTGCTCCAGACAGAGAGACACTGTACAGGGCTCAGCACCCCCAACCACCCCGACCATAGTTTTGTGATGAGACCTTGCGGTAGATACTTGGGGCTTCATTGCAGTCCATCATCCAGCGGAACACATGTCCCTGATTTTATAGCGCGTCTGTGTGTCTGTGTCTGTTGAACGAACCAGGACGAATGAAGGACCGACCCGGCACAACAAATCGAGCAAAACCTCCTGGTTGTGACAATCAGCTACATGAATTATTCACGTATTATATAGAGCTTACTACCCCCATTCCTAAACTACCAACACACATTTTCACTATCAGAGAGAACACCTTCCTTACACTGCTAACCTGCAGTATACTGTTCCCTTCCTTGACTGTCTCCCCTCTAAAAGCTATTCTTTAAGCAATATAGTTTAAGTAACATGATTTAAAAACCTAATATTCAATTCAAAATGCTTGTTTTAATCTTCGTTTCCTAACTGTGAGTAACATGACTGAGTGTATTAGCTAGATATGGACTATACGCTCAGATGCAGAATACGATTTTTTCTCTCTGCGTCACTGCGGTGTCTAAATAGGCTCTGAAGTCCACGCAGTGTCCTGTCCAATGGAGTAAAGCGACAGGAGAGTAAAGCTGACTTATCGCTTCCATATAGTGCCGAGGACAAAACTGTATGGAACTGTTACAGTCACTTTACGGTGCGGTGCTTAGAGACATCTTAGTTTTCCCTTCGTAATTGCTTAATAGTACCTGATTGAACATATTTACAGCGCGGTTTTTAAAAACAGTTATGGCGTTTTATTTTGTGGTGTAATAATTTGGAGAGAGAAGGAACTTTGTTGCGCTTTCTGCCAAGAGGTCCCTTGGCTTTTTAATTAATTACCAGAAGACTTCATGTCAAAAATCAGCTCCAAATTTGAATTCAGATCTTTTCATTATTCCCCTCAAGCCACAGGAAATGTGTGTGTTTGCTTGTTTGTGTGAGAGACAGCGCGCGCTAAGAAAGAGTAGTAGAAGAGTAGGCGAACATGGAAAGTAATAGGGAGCAATTAGCAACACTCTTCCAGATGGATCAGTTCTTACCTCCCAGACAACATATCAGATATGCGTTGTAAAGGTTAATCGATTAATGTTCAGGAAGGTATTCGCTGTTTTTTTGTGAGAACGAAACTGGGCACATAGCCCGTTTTTGTGGTCTCCTGACTGCTGTAACATCCTACACATCTCAGTTTACCTACACGGCGTGTTTAACCCATCTGTTTTCTATGGCTGTAACAGTGAAGAGTGATTAGATCCCAAAACAACATTAACTTGTTGGTCTTTATCATGGGGACACATTATGTTCTCTGAGAAATAAGAATTGAAATTTGTGTCATTTAACCCAAGGGTCTCCAACCCTTTTAAGGCAAAGGACCACATTTGTTATTGTGGGCTGGTACGTGGCCCGCACATGAGAAATAACAGCAAGTGGTGTACCTAGCCGCTAAATTATTGTGCAATTTTTATAGTGTATAAACACTTTACAAATGTGGCCGCGGGCCGCGTAATACATCCTGTGGGCCACTTGTTGGAGATTCACGATTTAGATGATTCTGAGCCTTCAGAGGGTAAAATGCATTTTGTGTATCTGACGTCGACTGCCTCAGCTTTAAAGTGGTACATCTAGTTAACCAGCGTGCTTTAAACAGGTACTTATTTTTAGTGTCCCTCTTTATAATTTGCTGTCATATAAGTGCACGGAATATCGTATTATGTAAACACGCTAAATGTATTCATTATTTCATAGAATATTATATTTCTTAACCAATCTGTCGACATTATATGTGTATACTTTGCAGTCTTCTTACTGTTCGTAATTTGCATTCTTTGCTATTTGCAATTTGCACTTTTCATACTATTCGCAATTTGCACTTCTCATCATCAGATAAGCCTTTTACTAGGAGGTTCGCATCAAGGAAGCTAAATGAGTGGGGCAGTTAGTGTTGAAGGAGGAAATGAGAAGTGCATGGACCTGCAAAATTTTAGTAGTGATTTCTTAAGGACAGAGACAGTTTGAGAGACCTAGTCACAGATGTGAGGTTCATGTTAAGACGGATTCCAGTTTGTAAGGGTGAGTAAACTGAACTAATGAATGAAACTTTAAGTCTTTTGAAAAATGACGCCGTGTTGATCGGCCAATAGTTAGCGACGTCTCTTTGGAGGTTATTGCCTCGATGCTCAGAAGAGACATACACCGCCAGTTAATTTGTCTTTTGGTTTCATAAAGGCGGAGAAATTCAAGACCAACAGAGTAACAGAACAACTGAAGGAAGATCCTGCGCCACGCGGTGTTACCCCATTCACCGTACAACACTTCTTTCCGTACAACCCATTTTGTGATAACGGTGTATGCGGACGTTGGTTGTTCACACCAGCCGGAATATTCTGAACAGCCCTGCTGAATGTGTATGGTGTTTGTAATGGGGGAGGTGGCGGGATGGGGGGAGACAAAGAATAGAGACGTGTGCTGCAAGAAGCAGAGCCGTAAGTTGGTGAAGTGTCGTGTTCCTACATCCTGCAATTCTTGTCGTAGTGACGAGGGCGCAAGCAAAAACGGGCACTTAGAGAGGCGGATTGGCAGCTCTACCTCTGTCGAAATGCGTACCTACATCCGGATCTTTGTTTCTTCGTTTATCTATCCAGGTTATTCTGACCTACATGAGTTATATATAGTGCATACGTAACTTCGAATGCAAATATAATTCCGAGTACTGAAATCCGTGTCGGAGATAACCCATACACTATTTTACCATTTACGATAGCTGTTTTATTGTCAGAGCAAACACAACACTTTGAACGCTATGCATTTCATTTATGATCTCCGACATGTTTCGGGCATCGTCGGGTACAATCACAGTAACACAAATGGAAAAGTATTTTGAGGAACCTTTACTTTTCCATTTATGTTGTGATCCTGCCTGATGATGGCCGAAACATGTCGGAGATCATAAATGAAATTCATAACGTTCAAGGTGTTGTGTTTGCTCTGGTAATGAGAAGAGATATCGCTTAACAAACACTTCGGGGTGACGATACCATGATTTATCACTCTTGTTGTGGTAATTAAGTATACTTACCGTTTAAATTTCTGCCAGCTTTGGGTCTTTAGTTTTTAATGTGTGTTGGGTTAAAGCAACCAGGGCGTGAAGCTGACTGCACACCTTAATCTTGCATCTAAGTGAAGAATGAGTGGTTCTGTACCTCCATTGCTCCTGCATGACTCCTGGACGTGCACAGGAACGACTTTTAGCACTCGGTCCTTTGATTCTTCTGGTCCGTCTTAACTGTTGTGAGATATACGAACTGCCCACTACAAATGTTCTAGTATACCCATGTGTGTAGGAATCGAACGTCTACTGTCCACTTTCACTGTACTCTAGAAATAATTTCACCGCCAGGCGGTTAAAATAGTTGCTATTCAGCCATCTTCGTGGAGGAATTGTGATAGAGAAGATCATTTTGGCTTGTAACCAGACCAAGAATCGAAGCGCCGGACTGCTGAAATTTGAGCAAGGATTTCAGATACACCCTGTACATTTCAGGTACACCCTGTACATTTCAGATACACCCTGTGCTTTTTCAGATACACCCTGTACATTTCAGATACACCCTGTATTTTTTCAGATACACCCTGTACATTTCAGATACACCCTGTAAGTTTCAGATACACCCTTACGTTTCAGAAACACTCTGTACATTTCAGATGCACCCTGTACATTTCAGGTACACCCTGTACATTTCATATACACCCTGTACATTTCAGATACATCCTGTATATTTCAGGTACACCCTGTACATTTCAGACACACCCTTACATTTCAGATACACCCTGTACATTTCAGTACACCCTGTAAATTTCAGGTACACCCTTTACATTTCAGACACACCCTGTACATTTCAGATACACCCTGTACATTTCAGTACACCCTGTAAATTTCAGGTACACCCTGTACATTTCGGATACACCCTGTACATTTCAGTACACCCTGTAAATTTCAGGTACACCCTGTACATTTCAGACACACCTGTACATTTCAGATACACCCTGTACATTTCAGTACACCCTGTAAATTTCAGGTACACCCTGTACATTTCGGATACACCCTGTACATTTCAGATGCACCCTGTACATTTCAGCTACACCCTGTACATTTCGGATACACCCTGTACATTTCAGTACACCCTGTAAATTTCAGGTACACCCTGTACATTTCGGATACATCCTGTACATTTCACGAAACAGAATAATAGATAATACTTTCTCCTGTTTCTATTTTTTTTTTTTGCAAGCTGTGCACTTATGTTACTCGCGTTTGTGCCAGAACATTTCAAGCTCAAAGCAGCCAGAAGACAGAATCAGCTAGTCTCATATCCATAAAATTAATGTGAAAACCAAACAAGAATACAAAGTCAGAAGGAAATGCATTAGGATATCGTGTAAAACATATTTCCACGCACTTTTCTCCACGAAACCAGTTTCGTGTGAAAGTTTTTATGTAAGCTAAAAGAGAAATGTTGAGATCTGCTGTCTTCTGGGATATTACGAATCGTCGAGGTAATTCCGTAACGACGTTTCGGCACAACCTCTGGGTCAAGGTCCAAGCAGAATTCATATTGGACTTCTTGACCCTAGAAGATGGGACCGGTAGATTGTTCCGAAACGTCGGTACGGAATTATCACTATACGCTGTGTAATATCCCAAAAGAGCGCAGAAATCACCTTCTTCGCGGCGGAAGCCTGAAATCGTCAAGAAAAATGTTATTTGGACATTGTTGTAGTGTCAGCTGCAGGAGAACACAGATATTCTTGTACCGGACAATAAGTGTGGGCTTGTAATGCGTGTATGCGTACATGTCATTGTGTTGTAGGCAGAAGAGCAAACAAAATTTTCAATTCAACGTTACGGTTAGCTATTGGATCTATATGTGAGGATTATGCTAGAGTGATTTCTTTTTGAATACCTTTTGTTGCGCACCATGTTCGTATTGAAGAGAACAAGAGAGGAATGAGTGTTCTAGACGAAACACATGGAGGGTAGCTACATTGTTAGTGCAGTAGGCTAATGTCATGCTTTATAGTTCTTTAAACACAGTCTAACGTTTCCAGTGCGAGGAGCAGCACTTCTGTTCCCCCACCACTGTGCTTTGTCTGCAGTTGGTACTGCTCTCATCTTCCTCGTGTTTTCGTGCCTCTTCCCCTTATTTTTCTTTTCTTTCTCTTTATTTCTCCTCTATTTTTTTTATTCGCCTCCTTCGTATAAGGAAGAGAGGAAATATACGTATAACTGAACAGTGAGGCGCGTTCATATTTGTGCATCCTGGACCCTTGTGAGATATGTGTGTGTGTGTGTTCGTACTATGTAATCCACTAGGGTGGCCATTTTTATTGCAGTTGACAATTAGAGCTGTATTATACAGGTTACTGTTATCATTAGAGTCTGTTATTAATGCATTTCTTTGGAGGTGTGGTTCTTTATGTCTACATGGATTCCTTTGCTATATGTCTTTGAACAGCAAATTATTATCCGTGTAAATCCATGTAAATAATCTTTCTTTTCCTTTACAGCCGTTTTTCATTTCATGTGCCGAGAGTTTGTATTTCTTATTTGTCTTCTTTCATTTATGTTCCTTTACTTTATGTCTTGACGTACAAAATAATGTTTTGCCCGATCAGTTTTGTATTATCCGTTCCGTGCATTGATAAATATTAATATTAAAAAATAATACACACTTATTTACTCACTTACTTACTAACTCACTCACTCACTCACTCACTCACTCACTCCTTAGAACAGAGTCCTTCTTGAGAAGCTAACCGTTTCTCAGCTATTCAAGAAATTTTATGGAACCCGAAGGTTCATTACCGCATTCACAAGTGCCCGCCACCTGCCCCTATCCTGAAGCAGCTCGATCCAGCCCATGCCCCCACATCCAACTTCTTGAAGATCCGTCTTAATATTATCCTCCCACCTACGACTGGGTTTTCCAAGTGGTTCTTTCCCTTAGTTTTCCCCACCAAACCCTGTATACACCTCTCCTCTCCCCATACGTGCTCTATGCCCCGCCCATCTCATTCTTCTCGATTTGATCACCCGAACAACATTGGGTGAGGAGTACAGATCATTGAAGAATAACAGTTTTCTATTTTGCCCGATGCTTTGCATGGCCATGAACAGGCCTGTTGCGCTTAGATTCATTTGAGAAGGTGCTAAGACGTTGTTTGGACGTGAGAGAGGAAGCAAGTGTTCAGAGGAGCTTCGTAATTTGTCCTTCAGACCGCCAACTCTCTTATCCGTCTCTACTCAATATTTTGTTCTCAAATAATTATTAAAACATTATACTGTTATCATAGTAATACTTCAGCTAAATTATTTGTGTCGGAATTCGTTTTATTAATAGATTATTACACCAAGAATAAACGAATTAGGAACATATAACACTGTGTAGATTACTGTTTGTCAGATGTTAAAGCAGGATCTCAACTGCTTTAGAACCTACTCAGATACCACGCACTTAAATGTCACTGTAACATTGCACTGAACGTCCTGTGTTAGTCACAAGTTCATGTTTCTCCTGTACATGGCTTTCTACAGCCGGCCATTCGCCTCTTTAGCAGAATTTAAAAGATTATGGATGGGTCCGCGTTGATCCTAAGAATAAACAGAACATTCGTCGGTTAGGTTCCCGCTAACGGTGTTGACACAGCAACCATTATAGTGAAGGAGAGAGGGTGCCATCTGTCTGTGGCCCCCAAACCCCCAGAGAAGCAAATCCTGGGCCGCCGATAAATCACACGAATGTAAACACTCGAGGAGACAGGCGTTCGGATAGGCGACCAGCAGGATGTTCCCAGGATTCAGTCTGCGGAACAACGAACGCTGTTACCATGGTGTTGGAGCAGTGCAGTAACAGAAATCTGATATCGTCACATGTAAATCATTTACGTACACGTTATTTAAAATACACGTGTTGAACCAGACATTTAGACCCCTGCTGTTATTTGTACACCAGGCTAAAGAGGAAGATGAGTCATTAAGGTTTAAATTATAGACCTATCAGTTACACTGCAGCGGCGTTGAGGCATGGGACTGTAAGGTATATGACGCTGGCTGAGATGTAAGGTACTATTGCATGAGATTCGAACGGACATAATGCACCAACAACATAAGCAAGAGGAACAGTAGCAGCAACAATAAAACAACAACAACAACCAAGAGATTTTAGTGCATATCCACAAAAACGTGTCATCGACGTGTACTTGAATATTTGCGTGGTGCAGTCGTTGATGTATGGACTGCAGATACAAGGACTCCGAGGCGTTAGTTACAATATACACTATTATTATTATTATTATTATTATTATTAGCTGTTGACTCAGAACCGCAATGAAAAATCGTGGAGTAGTTGTAGTTGTTTTTGTCGTCGTCGCCGCCGTTGTTGTCGTTGTTGTTGTTGTTGTTATTGCGTCGACGAAGATGAAACATGATTGCAGGCTGTTTGTTTACTCGTCGATTCAAAGAGTTTGTGTTTGTGTGAAATCATAAAGTGAAGGTCGGAAATACAGAAGCCTGGACCCAGTTTCGAGCCAGCGTAATGCGGTATACGGTCTCACAATCTTTGCTTCTACTTCTACCCCACGGCTTTACACCCCATAACACTGTTTGTCATAGCCACCACCATGCGTATCTCGAATCATATCTAGCGTTTTTCCAGCAGTGTCTGTGCTAAACTATCCTCACGTTCGCGCAATCTGAAGTACACAGAATTACAATGAACTCGATAATCCTCAGGGAAGTCGTCGTCTTTTGCTTCATCTTTATTGGTAGTTCCGTCATTTTCAACTCATACTTCATCGTGCTGCTCCAGTGGCGATGTTCATGCCCAAGTCATTATAGCTCTTACAGCTGACTTCCGGACATCACACACAACCCTCTCATTTCGTAGGGAACTCTTGAAAATTCAAATTTTAATTCATTATGACCCCATTATTTATTTCTTTTTCTCCTCCCATGTCACTTTGCTTTCTCACAGAAAATGAAGATACCGCGGCACTATTTCGGTTCCTGCCAGATGACGCTGACCGTCTCCACCCTTTTATTGTCATTCTTATCGAGTTTTCAACGCCAGACGAAAGTCGTTTGTTTCGTATTAACACACCCACTTTTCCTGAAAATAAAATTATGGGTGGCAAATTTTTCTTGGAGCAGAAGTTTAAAATAATCGTGGTGGGTTTTAATTGGCCTCTCTGCAGCTCTTGTTCTGCTGAAGACATGTGACTGCCCTTATGCGTCGCCTTGCCTTTCATGGTCATGCAGACTTGACGCTGCCTGTCCGGTACGTGGCCCTACAGAACACAACTACAAACAGTTGTGCGACTGACAGATTCTGACCATAATTTTGTACTGTTCTTGAGAATAAATATCGAAGCATCTGCTGTTCACAAACGCAAGCCCTTCGATAGCAACAGAACACAACGGTAATATTTTAATCCTGTGACATTTCTCTTAAGTCGGTTGAATTGGATTGTTCTTGTTAATAAAATGGCTACTAAAAGACTAGTAAGTCAAGTATTTAACCATAATCCTCAGGGAATTCGGCTAAGAGGACGACCAAAAAGAGATGGTGGAATTGTGTATAAACAGACATTAATAAACGCAAAATTAAAAACTGGAAAGAGAGGTAAAAAATAGAGCTGACTGGGAGAAGACCGTTAAGGGGGCGAAGGTTCGCATTGGACTGTAGTGCCGTCTCAGAAGAAGTAGTTGTGGTAGTGGTAGTAGTAGTGGTGGTAGTAGTAGTAGTAGTAGTGGTGGTGGTGGTGGTGGTAGTAGTAGTAGTAGTAGTAGTGGTGGTGGTGGTGGTAGTATTAGTGGT
>Ga0123357_10006786_pt1 | contig 14051 bp, 11 predicted proteins | sample TergutEmb28metaG_FD_89873 | JGI IMG/M metagenome (GOLD analysis project Ga0123357, IMG submission 89873) | Embiratermes neotenicus P4 segment gut microbial communities from Petit-Saut dam, French Guiana - Emb289 P4 | ecosystem: Host-associated > Arthropoda: Insects > Digestive system > Gut ... | reverse complement strand
TTCCTCCTTATTCCAAATAGAAATAATAAGTTTATGAATCGCACTGCAAATTGTCCTACCCCTGCTTTAATCAATTCTGCTGGGATCTGATCAATACCTGGTGATTTGTGATTTTTTAGCTTTCCAGTAGCCAACTCAACCTCAAAGACACTTGACTGAGGCACTAGTGGTTCTACTGTGTGTATTTCTGCGTGCCCAAAGTCATTATCCCATGTGCATTCAATAGCTGGGAGAAATAGTTCCTCCACCTTGCCGTAATACTGTGGGGGTCTGCAACCAACTCTCCTTTCTCGTCTTTACTATAATATTTCTAGGCTGGTATCCCTTCTTGAAGTCATTAATACCCCTATACAATCCCTGACATTGTTGACCTTACTGTTAGTTTCAAGTTCCTCAATTTTAGCTTTCAGATGTGCCTTCTTTTTTTTCCTAAAATGTGTGCTAGCATCACATCTTACATTATTCAGATTATCTACATTGCTTCGGCTTGGATCCTGTATCCACTGCATTTTAGCCTGCTTCCACTGATCTAAGAAATCTACACATTCTTTATGAAACCATTGTTTGTGCTGCTTCCATTCGTGCAGACCTAGGCTCTCTTTAGCCGAAATTTTGTTATTCTCTTTAATGTTTTCCCAAGCCCTATTAACGTTCTCGTCTCCATTTAATTTCTCCAAAGCTGCAAACCTGTTTCTAATCTCAATCTGGTACTTTTCCTTAACCCCCACTTCATTTAGCTTCCTCAGATTAAATCTTTCCCCATCAAACTTCTGTGCGGCTTGTTTACGTACGTACGAATATAGAAGGAATATTTATAGTTTATATTTTTTATCGTTACGTGTGGAAACAGCAGTCCTGAAAGACAATCGATTCTGGAAAAAATCACGTCAAACCTTGACGGAATTAAATTTATTCTTGACAATTTTATGACTGTAATTTTTGTTTCCTTACTTGACTTAGCAAAATTCTCATCCACATGTAAGAAGCTGCGCTGTAACTGTTTATGTAACCCCTGCTTCAAATTTCATTCCGAAATATTTTCCCAGTCGTAATATCTAAAGCCGGCAATCCAGTTAAGTCCTCAGAAGTGGGTCAAGCTACTCGTTCATCTGGTGCCCCTTCTGTTGGGCTTGTGATAAACTGTGGGGCGGAAGTATGCTTAATTTTATATTAAAAGTACGTCAAAATCTGTTCGGCCAATTGAATTTCTTTCACTTCTAACAGTATTGTCGAAACATAACGCGAGACCCAAATTCTGTTACGAAGACTCATGGCCCATTTTTGTACGTGGACACTGAAGATGGAGGCAGCAGGCTTCTCCGAAATGTATGTAAGTATTTACAAACGATATGGAATCATATCAGAAAAAAATGGATATTCATTAACCCTTTAACACCGGCTTTTAATCTCCCTCAAAATGCCACCGTGCCGAGATTTTTAGAATGGGGTTTCAATTTTCAAACCTTACTCCTAGAAAAAATCATATCTTATAGACTTTTCCTCCAAATGTAAGGTAATAAAATTTCGCAGTGTGTTTCTGAATTGATCCATTCAGTAAAAAATGTTCACGTATTTTTTTAAAAATAAAATTAGACCTCCCTATTGCATGCAGTATATAAAATGTAATGTAAATATTTTATTGCTCACATAATTTTCGCCACTGCAAAGGTTCCGTGGCACCTTGGGTCGCTCTTCAGTCACCACATACACACACGCTGGTTGTAATTTCCGGCTTTACAAATTTGTTTTTTGTGGTAATCGGCGAAACAAGGCACCATGCAGGACCCACATTGCATTTGGCGCATTTGTACACGGCGCCCCTTCCCTGGCCGCGCGCTTAACAAACTCAGCAGCGGAGTTTGCTGGATTTTGTTGGCCAGTGCTGGTTATGGCGGCTGCCATTTTTAATATGGCTACCGGCGCCGCATGTTTAAAGTAAACCCCAAGTTTAAATATTTTTTAATTCCGCCATTTTGAAACCTAACTTCTACATTTGTCACGCGGTAGTTTTAAACTTTATGTGACTTTATATGTTTGTAAAAGAAATGGCTTAAGCGGTAAGATACCGGACTCATAACTGAAAGATTCTAGTTTCGAATTGCGCTGCTTTAACCATCTCTTTTTTAAAGGATTCTGTCCTAGGTATATTGTAATAAGGAAAATAAATAAAAAATACAATTTTCAATTTACAATCATATTTAGAATGCAAGTCATCCCGTTTTGTTTTGTTTCTACACTTACATTAATTATTCAGAAGAGTGTGGCTTTGCAACGTAAATATTTGTGATTACAAACACTGTGCACAAATGAATTTGCCGCTGTGTTACTTATGAAAGGTCACTTTGCGAAAAGGTTGCTTACACAGTGCGTCCTGAACACAACTGTTTTTACACTTACATGACTTATTTTATTTCTGACGCTTAAAGAATAAACTGTGTAACGTATTAATACATTGTGATTTTAAACCTGCATTTCCGTCTTTCACACACAATTTACAACGGCACTGAGGGTCCCAATACATGCTTGTGAACTTTTACTACAGAACAGTATTTTGTTGCGAAATAGGTCTTTTGGAGGATCTAGGGAGCAGATACCTGTTGTACAATTTGTAGCTTGCTAAGCGCCTAGGCCTATCTAAATCGAAACATCAAATCTGCACACATGCTTTGATGTTAGTACTTGGTTTGTGATATGTCACACGATTTTTGTTGCACACAATACCCTAGGCTAGTGACGATAAGCGCATTCTTTTTATCACAGTTTGCGTAAATATTTCGGATGGTAGTTTTGGAAATAGTCTTGCTTCAAAGGATATTGTAATCGTTTCACTACCAAACGTTAACTGAAAATGGTTGCTTCTAACCAAATTAAAATGGTGTTTTGTAAGCAACTTGAAAGTGCACTCTTTTCCTGCGATACATTTTTAGTATATTCTGCGTAATTTATCTGTTTGTTGCACATTACATACACCTACATTTCCTTTTACAGGGTTTAAGATATCAAACACATAACTAGCGAACAAACCGAAGGAAGCACAACATATTATCAATGTTCATGGTCCCAACAATATTGTTCACTACCCATAACCACTTTATACTTTGAACTTGAAATGTACCGTACCAAACACCTTGTCCTACAATATTATCAAGTCTTCACATAAGCGATCCAATGCTCGAGTTCGGTGGAAATGAGACATCAACGAAGTGTAGGAAAACCGTTATGCTTGACTTGTACAGCCGACCACTGAGGCTTGTTGGTAAACCGCGAGAGCGTTCTAGGCTACTACCACAGTGACGGTTGGTGTTTGCCTCAAGGTAAGCTGGTTAGAACATGCACGCTGACAACGCAAAAGCGAGACACTCTTAGCTGGCTAGGTAGCAAAGTTGTCGATTAGAGCAACATAAATGTACAAACACAGGCTACCGAAGACAATGTATAAGTTATAACTGCTGTATAAAACTACACTTGCTGTACATTACTCCGTTCGCCGACCAAAGTCTAATACGAACGCAGGGCCTTTTATATGTAGTGTGTAAATATATTTCAGATTCCATCTTACATGTTCCCGCCAAACCGAATCAGTAATTTTTCAATCATTTAGAGCAACACCGCAATGGAAACAGGATTGTGGTCTTTTTCCCTGTAACAAAAACAGTTTTATATTAGCTGGGTTTTCGAAAAAATGTTTGTTTTTGTAATAAAAGCAGTTTTATTTATGAAATATCTCACCTGTATAAAAGAACCCACTAGCACTTATATCGTCGGCTTTTTGTTTGGACAAAGAAGGCCAGGTAAGAAAGGCTATATACGGGCGCCATGGGTTGAATAATATGGGTACATGTTGATAATCTCAGGCCGGTCGTTAGAACGAATAGGAATGTTTCCAACTAACAGCCCCTTAACGAACCCGCAAGATTGATTTCAGCGCTTATAGTCCTTAAAGGCACCATCTCCTTTCTTTTAATCCCAGACCTCTTTTGCTCAAAAGGCGCAATGAACCACATCACTCCAGTTTGTGATGTAAAACCCAGCAACTGCAAGTTGATTGAACCCGTGAAGGGCATTCGCCATGTTTCATATGTTTTACGACTTTCGGCCTCACTTTTCATGTTTAAATTATGTAGGTTTCTACTGATATGTGGTGGTGGCGGTGGATCCACATATAGAAGTTCACTAGCGGATTTAAATTCCACACATATGGTCAAGAGCTAGCTAACAACTGATAGAAGTCTCAACCGGTCGCGGTATCCCTCCCGTAGATGTGTAAGGAGTTGAAACTTTCTGACTTAGTGTTCCCGCCCCAGGCAAAATCATTAGCGTTTAGAACTGTCTGTTTACCCCTGGTCAAATCAATTAGCGTTAATAGCCTACTTAGAACTGTTTGTTTATCCCAATGTAAAATCCATTAAATACCAGTAGGATGATGAAATCAGGAATACGTTAAAATACCATCATTGAAAGCACATTAAGAACACAGTGACAACACATTAAATACCATCGGTGAAAGCAAATTAAAACCCATTAGTGAAAATACACTAACAACCCATTAGGGCGGAATATGAATTGAAGTGCTCCGGCTTATTCCAATATTGTACTTCGTGCTATTGCATCGTCCAGAGCTACGATACACTGTAGGTTTGATACCTGCAGTGCAACATATTCAAGTGTAACAACCTGTCGTCAGCTGCAACAATCTGCGCTACTGTGCTGTGATACTTGTAGTGCAACCTGTATCAGTGAGGCTGGTATATTCAAGTAAGTGGCATAGTTACAAATCAAATATTTAAACAATGGCGAAACGTTTCTGAATAGGGAGTGAGCTATTCCAGGCGGTCAGGCTACCTCTGTAAGCAGGGAGGAAATAACGTCTACTAGCAGAAACAGTCCTATTTCGGAACAGCTACCGTTTTTAATTTTGGATGAGACAACAAAATTTTTCCGAAATTTAACGCGACTGGACGTAGTTTACTTATGCAGTTTAGAGGCCCGGGTGGAGAGCAAGACCCCACGACCTATCCCAGGGAATGCATTACAGTATTATCAAATTACCTAGTGGATGACGTGCGTGTTAGGGATTTGGTGGGATGACTATCCGCAATACTGAGAATTTGCAAGATAATTTGGTTGAAATTAGTTTGCGCCACCGGTATGAGCTTAAGCCTGATGTGGTCTGGGCCGTACTCGAAGAGGTCATTCAAAGTAGAGCTAGGTTTGGATTGAGTGACCGTCTCCAAGTGCATCAGGATCATGTGAGGATGTATGCTGGTGACGGTAGAGTTAAGATGAATGGGCGCTCTTTGAATGTTATGAGTGTAATTAGAAAGTATCGTGAAGCGAATTATTTTGTTTGGCGCATGCACTTATTATTGCTATTGGCCGAGTGAATGGTGACCCAAGGTTCAAATCATATAGGGATGGTAAATGTTTGAAAAAAGCTGTTGAAGATCTCTTGGAGGCCTCCGGTGTTGATTTGACCAACGTCGGAGGCGTTGAAGAACTTCGGAAGTTTCAGGAGTACCTTTCGGACTACAAAGTTGTTGTGTTTGATGGTTCTCTTTCGTCGAAGAAATAGTATTTACTAAATGGTCGGGACTCCGGGCACTATAACGTAATTACCAACCTTATGGTTGTGATAGCGAAAAGATACATGTGTATTGGGTGATAGATTATATGACTTTATGCACTAACGTGACAAAGTTTACTCCTTCTGTAATAAAGATCTGACTAAACATTGTGGTACATGCAACAGGTGGTTTCTCAGTGTGAAATGTTTTCAGAATAATTTAAAACAATGTGAACGGCAAGGTAGTCTGTCAGTGGATACAAGTATGCCGAAATTGCAGTTATTTGGTAACTGCTGATTGGAAAGATGAATGTTCTAAGAAACTTTGTAATGATTGTAATGAGAAAAACCTTCAAGCCGTTAATACTACGTGGATCCACTGAAACCTAGCAAGTTGTCAAAGAAGGTTTTGTACGTTTTCTTCAATTCGGAGTGCACACATGACCTTGAAAATCGTGATGGATCTTTTGAGCACATTTCTAATCTCATATGTGCTCAGAAAATGCGTTCTAAATGTGGAGCAATGAATGATTTGAGTGTCGATTTCAACAATGTGGAAATCCATGTGTTCTGGCAAGACTCCGTAGACAAATTTATTATCTCCGGCTGTGCAGACCATTCGCGGACAAGGTTTGTTATTTCACACAACTCGTGGATACGACGCACAGTTTCTACTCTGAAAGTTTCTAAAACTTAGATAGTTGTCGAAATTGATAATGGACGGTAGCAAAATTCTTAGTAAGGTTGAGGATAATCTCCACTTTCTTTTTTCGCTGAGTCTAAAGAGCATGCCCAAATCAATCGACCTCACACGCGAGAAGGGGCACTATCCGCAATTCCACACGGCCATCAATTTCAATTATCCCGTACCCAAGTCCTATGGGGCAGACTTTCTCAGGTGATGAGCGAGTCCAATTTTCGGCTGGGCATGAAGGGGTAGAAAACAACTTTCAACAGTATGGAAGAAATGCTGGCCTACTGCATGGACGACGTCAATGTACTGAGATAGGCATGCTGTGCTATTCGGAATTTGTTTTTGAAATTGGTAAATACAGACCCTTTCGGCAAGCAATCACAAAATCGTCCATTTGCAATAAGGTGTTCTGGACCATGTTTCTGAAATCTGATTCTGAAGGCATTATCCCGAGAAGGGGCTACCGTGTGGGGATCGCAAATCTGTTGAGGCTCTTATATGGTTGACGTACTTTGGGCGGACGCGTAACAATGATACTCGGCGGTTATGGGAGGGAAGTTCATTTGGCTAGGGTACCTAACGTGAAAGTTGATGGGTAATGTCTACAGACAGCTTGATGTCTTTGAGTATCTCGGATGCTTTTGGCATGGTCGTTTTTGAATGCTGAATCAACACACCCCCATTGGTAAAACTGATGAGACATTGCAGTACATGTATGAGGAAACTCAAGTCAGGTTGCAGAAAACAAGCTGGTTATGGCGTTCTTTGGATCTGTGGGCGCGAGTTTATAAAACTCTTGCGCGAAAATGCTGGCCTTGAAAATGAACTTTGTTCGCACACTTATGTGAAGAACTCTCCTATTAATATTCGGGATGCCTAGTACATTGGTAGAACCGAATCCACCAAGACATGGTACAGAGTGAAGCAGAGGGGACATCCGTGATGTGGATGTTATTAGTCTGTACATCTACATTTGTAAATATGGCAAGTTTCCTGTTGGTAACCCGAAATTATGCGTGGGTGCAGACTGTCCCTCTGGCTCTTTGGAAAGTAAAGGGATTATCAAATTAAGGTTCTACTTCCCAGGAATCTCTCATTAGTTCTTCCTTACAAAAACAACTCCAAACTGATGTTCCGATTGTGTTTTGCTTGTGCCGACACGATCAACCAAGGCAGTTGTAGACACTTGGATCAGGAGCGGTGTAAAGTTGGAACTTGTGTAGTATATGAGGTACGCAAATCCGTGTAGATGGGTTATGGTTTCGTGTACGTCCTGAATTTTGGGAATATTCTGTAACGTTCTTTGACATACGTACCTATTCAGGACGCCTTTTGTGTAGTTCGTTAACTGAAATTAAAATAGGAATAATCTGGCCACCCATCCTGGGTTCATAGTGAGGATGTCAAGGACATACATTGAGGACTACCGACGCGCAGAATGAAATGCTTTCGATAAGGTGTCCATTTCAAAAAATGCAGGAGAAAAACTTCGGCAAAACTGACATTAAAATCAATGTTGGCCAAATGTGCACAGCACCAAAACAAGATCCAGACAACCCTTGTTACCTCAGTGAAACTGTTTTATTAGCTTTTAAGAAGTCCGTGTACCGAGGTTACAAACCTCATATCCCCGAACGATGACGTGGGGTGGGTATCTTGGAAGCATTCCAAGGGTAAGTTGGCCGCGGGGTAAAATGTTAACGTGGCAGTAGCTGCCTACGTTACAACCCTGGCCCACTTACGCTTTACGAGTACCTGAGTGAGTTGACGTCTGTGGGGTACTGCGATAGACTCGGTGATCTTCGTTCAGTAAGTATATAAATCCCCAAACGTGAAGACAGGGGCTTATCTTGATGTCCTCACTGAGGAGTTGGATGAGTTTGGCTCTGACTGTACATCGAGTTTTTATCGGGTAGCGCAAATACTATTCGTCTTCTGTATTTTGCCCTTCGACAATGAAACGTGTAACGAAATGTAAAGCGAATGGTATAACCTTGAACTATAAGAATTCAAAAGTTCGAAACTTTGAGGAATGTGATTCTGAAGGACACCACACCTGTGTATGTACACAACCCAAGAAAGATTAAACTGTGTAGTGGTGTCGGGACCCGAGACAAGGGAGTAAAACGTCTTTAAGAAGCGCCGGCTTATCAACAACTTTGACTCTTTCCATGCGGTTGTTAATGTATGTGCAATTATTTGATTATTTATTGAAGCTGGAATTAGGTGCAATGGAACTTGGCTGTTTTGGGTTCATTATGGTTTAATGGGGCCGTAACTGTGCATTTAAATTCATTTTAGAGTATGCCGCTGAAGTTGCAACATCAATTGACACTAATTGTTACAAGACCATCAAGTAGTTGCGGCAAGTTTACATTCGTAATATGATTGTTAGAATGCAGGAATGAGCTTTGAGACATTGTGCTTAAAATTATTGTGCTGTGTCATAGTGAAAACAACGCCTTGCATTACCTGAAAAAAGTTTCATTTGTTAAACGCGTACCAGTCTTTGAACACCCTGAAAATGCACCTACCCTTATAGTACTTCATAATTTGATGGACTCTGCCTATTCTACAAAAGTGAGCGAATTATTTACCATAGGTTCGCATCGTCGTAACAGTTCTAATTACACAAAACTTATTTCACCAAAGTCCGTCACGCGATATTTCTCTTATTTGTAAGTATATAGCTGTGTTTAAGAATCCGAGAGGCAAGACTCAATTGTGCACTTGGCTGAGCAAGTCTAACCTGAAAACATATCAAGTTTTCATAAAATATACCCGGAAGCGTATAAAGACACAGTACTTATTTATTCTTGGATTTAACAAAATCAATTAACTAACTACTAAGATTTAGAAAGATGTACCCCGGGGAAACTACTAAAATTGTTGCACTTGTACAAGGCGATGAACGGGTTAATATCACAAATACAGTTTCTCCACGTCCTTAAAGCCAAAGAACGGATAAAAACTATTGTCGAGTGTGCTCTAAACACGCTGAAGAAAATTCAAATTAACCAAAGACGATATGAGCAAGGTAAAATAATATACGTATAGCTTACGAGTGTTGGTAGACCCTAAAATTAATTTTAAAAGATAACGTAACCTTTTAATTTAAAAAGGCAGGTTATAGTTCCACTGCGTACAAGTAATTTGTCAGGTGTAATAGGTACACTAATTTTAATAATAATAATAATAATAATTATTATTAGAAATTGCAACTTATGATTGTAGTACCTCCGGAACTGTGGGAAAATCGTTCTAATTACCCGCACCAACTCCAGTCAAATAGATGACTAGAAACTAAAGTTCATAGCTATAATAAATGGACTCAAGTCCGTCTGAATCAAGACCCGTACTTGAAAACTGAAAGACTTAAACGAGAACCCAGGCCAGTTCCCATAGTAGAAACTGGAGCTACCAAACCGAGTTTTAAAAGAAACGTAAACGTATAATTGGTCCAGTGCCTCTGTTTAAAACAGAAAGTTTACAGATCAGAAACCGATTCTTTAACTTTGCATTCAAAGTATTTTCATAACATATTAACACGACCCCACTTTTGGTGTGTACCATGATGATACTAACGGTAAAAATTATTTGTGAATGGTAAAATGTTGAAGGAAATTCAAGGTCCGAGCGAATTACCAAATCATTAATTGAAAGATATTTGGTCACTCTTTAATTCAGACACACATATAAACAAATACTCCAATGTAACGCGCATTGAATTAATTCCCTCAAGCAAGATCAAAACAAATAGAGACCTTAAAAATACACGGTTTATTTCGCGACATTTTACTAACACAGGAAGTGCCTTGGGAATCGTTGAAATGTCTCAGTGTAAAGTTTATTACGATCCTAAACGTACAGTAATATTCGGTTCAGTAGGAAAGTTACTATATCCACTAAAAATTGTAAAAGGAAGTGGAAGAGTGGTTGTCAGGTCAAAACACATACACTCTGCACAAACCTGTATGCGAAGGTTTCCTCGAAATCCATATACTATAACAAATATTAATGATGTCTGGGAAATGGATCTTGCAAATTTACGTTCCGTCTCGAAATACGATAGGTACAAACACCTCTTAAACGCCATGGAAATATTTTCACGGTATGCTTGGAGCGTACATGTAAACGACAAGACTGCTACCTCAAACGCAGCAGCTTCAATATTTTTATTTCAAAATAGAAAACCTATTAACATACAATCAGGCAAATGCACTAAATTTTTAATACACCTGTCCAACAGTACTTGAAACGTCAGGAATAAATGTTGTACAACTCGCATTCCCGACAGAAAGTGCACCATTATCGAGCGTTTTAACAGAACTCTCAAAACAACGATGTATAATATTTCACAGAAAATAACACCGTTACTTAGATGTCTTAAATAATCTTAACAAGTTTCATGTCTTTCCATTTCACAGGAGGTATGCCTCCAACCAAAGTAAATCCCCTCAAACATTTATTCTGGCAAACGATTAATCGTCTCAGGGCTAAAATTCCTCAAGGAAGTTTTAAGTTTAAAATGGGGAATCTTGTAAGCACAACAAAAGAAAAGGTAAAATTTGCCAAGGTGCATGTACAAATATTTTCAACAGAAATATTTATGATTATTAAGGTTCAGTGCGTGTCACAACCTGGTTACGAACTCTCAGACTTGTAGTCTCGTCCTATCTGAGGTCAGTTTTACAATTACGAATTTGTTATGGTCCCTGTATCACACCAAACCGAGTTCGAAACAAAATATTACGCACCGTAACCAAAGCGGTATTAAACAACATCTTGTCAGGTGGAGAGGATACGACGATGCCTTCAACTCTTGGGCAATCGCTTGTAATACCAAGAGAATATAATTGACCACTCGGGGATTTTCCCGGATATCACGAAGCCAGTTTTAGAACCAAACTTGCCACTACGATCATGATAAATTTGAGGTTGGACTAGTGGAGATATCTTCCCAAAGGATATTAAAAAAAAACGCGTAATTTACAATACCTTACGCTTATATCCAATGCAAGTCACGTTTCCAGTCAAACGCTACGAATCTATGTGAACTAGTCGCTAATCTAACTCGAAATTCCAAATCGTCTAACAGAAAGGGACAGTTTACCCCTACATTACCACTACATTTAAGGAGATACTAAAGAGTTATTTGCCTCATGGGCTCACAAGTGTTATTAAACACATTTCATGGGCACTTCATATTAGCGATATGTTTTGTTTCCAAAGGTTACTGCCGGCACGCGTTCTACTGCCTGGGCTACATAAAGAAATATGCCGATAGTGGGAATCGAACCAACATAGTTTGTTTCCGAAGGCTACTGCTAGCACGCGTTCAACTGCCTGGGCTACATAGAGAAATATGTCGATAGTGGGACTCCAACCTACATAGTTTTTTTTCCGAAGGCCCCTGCTAGCCGCGTTGAACTGCCTGGGCTACATAAAGAAATATGTCGATAGAGGGACTCGAACCAACATTGTTTTTTTCCCGAAGGCTACTGCTAGCACGCGTTCAACTGCCTGAGCTACATAAAGAAATACACCGTTAGTGGGACTCGAACCAACAAAGTTTTTTCCGAAGGCTGCTGCTAGGACACATTCAACTGCCTGGGCTACGCCCGCTGACAGTATGAACGGTCCGGTCGGGTCGACTCATCCTACCCTAGCAGCACAGATAGCTAGCTAGCCTCACGCCTGGGAAAGTTAATGAAGTTTAATTAATGTTTTAATTTCTAATTAAGCAAATGTATTGCCTTCGGTTAAGATATACGCGGTGTGATTGATTGTAATAAACGGAAGACAGAAAAGCCACGAATGCGCTAATATGGGGAAAGGAAACGACTCGAATTATGTTGGCAACTGTACCGCACGTTACTGCCTGAGCGTGACGTACGAAATATGAGGCCGGTGGATTTGAAACTGAGTGTACACCTCCAGATACAAATGCCATGTTTTCATAACATTGTGGAGTGAAATAAGGTATAGAACACGTCTTTTTTGCAAGCGGTTTCTGGCTAAATGCTTATAAATGTGGAAGGAAAATTGATAATTTTCTTTGTACGTCTCTTAATAAAATTGTACTTTTAATTTAATAACTTACATTTTATATATTTATACGCTTATTACTATAATTGTATTTCTAATTATAACAAACATTTATATATTTATAAGTGTAAAAATAAATATCCTGCATTGTATATATTTGTAAATAGAGAAAATGTATTCCCCGTGTTTCGATGCCTCCTAAGTCCTTTAAAAAAGAGATTGTTAAGGTGATAGTGTTCGAATTAAAGTCTGAAATTATTGTCCGGCATTTTATCGCTGTCTCTTTTTCAAAAATTAAAAATACAATAATATAGTCTTTAACGATATATTGAGTAGTATTCAAAATAACGCGCTGGCAGTCATATTGTAAAATGGCCGATTTTAAACTTAGGTTAACAACTTAATTTATAATTACTCCGCTAGTAGCCATATTTAAAAATTTTATAATCTAATATCGCGCGTCCACCATATTGTATTTTAGCGCCATTTAAAATATGGCAAATGTTTTAGTTAGGTTAGCAACAATTTAGAATCGACGGCATTCAAAATGGCGGCTTAATTTAAATAGGCGATAAGGAGTCAGGCGCATGGCGTAACTCTGTTTGGCCCAAAAGTAATTTGCATATTAGGCCAGTCAACTTTTCATATTCATTAAATGATTTGCATATCAGTTAGATAATTTGCATATTAATCGATGTCATTTGCCTATCAAAGACTTAAGGTCACTCCAGGGTATCAAAGTGTTATGCCGACACTTCCATGTATGAAAGGGATACGTGACGTCACAGAGTCGGTGGTGGGGGTGCCCAAGTGAATTGCTTACTACTGACGTGGCCGAGCATAGTGTCCCCTTCGACCGCCTAATAGAATTCCAAGATACCAAGATTCTTCTACCAAATCCGGCTGTATGGAAATACTCTCGAGGGAGTCAATTCATTTCGAACTTCGCCCGAAAACATGAGGGATGGTTGTCTGATAGGGAGTCTTGGAGACTTCTCATTAGTCTGCTTAAAAGAGCAAATAACCCCTTTTCTTCTAAGATTTTCCTCCCTGTTTATTTGGCTTTCAATGCCCTCATTCCCTACCCCTTTTCCTTATTTTATTATCGTTATGCTCTAAGTTTTTACTCTATCCAGCTTGAAACATCTGATCCCCCCTTCATTCATTCGTTATTCCCCACACCTGACTCTCCTTCCTCATTTCCACTTGGGTCCGCTTATTCCTTCCTCCAAGGTACGTCTTTCTTTCTGAATTTTTTTGTGGCTCTTCCCATATTAATAGCTTACTCAAGGGTCGCCCTTGTTGAAATTAATAGTCCGGTTTCTAATGAGTAAGGCTGATCGTGTCCGGACGTGTCTTGCTAATTTTGTGTCTGTATAGTGTCAGGAGTTACAGTGCGGTTGAATTTTATGCGTATTTAATATAGTGCGACATAAAAACGTCAATGATCATGGGCAAAGTTTGAACTAGTACGAGTGTAACAAATTAAGGAAATTAAATTGGGAAATGGCGTGTCGTAATTGGGAGCCTGTTAACCTTTTGACGCCTAACGACGACTATAGTGGTCGTACCGAACCACTAACCTCGAAATGTTGCATTTTATATATTTATTCAACAAATATAGGTACTGAATATTTTAAACACGGTATAAACTCTCCGTTTTTTCCTCTTCAAAATGCAGTTTGTTTCATAAATCTAACATATTTGGTCCCTGTATTATTCACATTTTATATACAGGGTGTGCTC
>Ga0123357_10006782_pt1 | contig 14055 bp, 7 predicted proteins | sample TergutEmb28metaG_FD_89873 | JGI IMG/M metagenome (GOLD analysis project Ga0123357, IMG submission 89873) | Embiratermes neotenicus P4 segment gut microbial communities from Petit-Saut dam, French Guiana - Emb289 P4 | ecosystem: Host-associated > Arthropoda: Insects > Digestive system > Gut ... | reverse complement strand
GTCAAATCTGTTTGTGACTGTTTAATGAAATTAAACCTTTCATATTTTAAGCTGAAATGGCAAATAATCCTCATTAGGTGAGCAGTTTTTCATACCCACTGAATTTTGTGTAGCAAGGTACCTTTGAATTTCTCAGCTATACTTGTCCTGTATGCCAGTCCTTATTTAGTCTAGTGTAAAGACTTGTTTGAAAAATTTACTTCAGACTATTCTGATTGGTAAACTGGGGACATTGATAGTGTCTGCACATGGCCAAACTGTTGATGATGGTTGTATGACCTGTGCTTTTAAATGTGGTACTGAAGAACCCCAAATCTCTTGTCCCATCCAGTCAGTGACTAGTAAAAATATGCAACTCTGCAATCACAAGGGCTGGTAGAGATGTGATTGTCAGTAAACATTATGAAGTGGTACTATAAAGTGTGTAGTCTTGTATCTTTCACCTTGTAGTGTATTAACTTAAAATTGTAGTACCTCCTTGTGTGTAGTTGTATATTATTGAGTATAACTGTAGATATTCTGTACCATACTGTAAGTATTCAGTTACCAGAGTAAAACCGCTAGTGACTCGTAATGTTTCTGTGTGCTGTGGAATGGCCTCTGGCTTCATAAGTTATCACCATTTTCCTCAGAACCTCCAAAAAAGATGCTAGATTGTACCTCGAAATAGGTCATTATCACTTACATCCAATCATGTGACATGATATGACACAATTTGCAAAATATCATCACAGTAATGAAGAAACAAATTTATTTGTGCTGACTGTGTCGGTAGTTAAAGAAGTCCATCAAGGAATATGGTTGCCCTGTATGGTGTACTTGGCACTCTTTATGTCCTGAATGTGTGAAAGTAGAACTTTGACTTTTGTGATCCTTGAAAAGAAACCAGTTTACTGTTGTGCATACAGAAGATTGCTGTTTTGCAGTTGCATTTATTGCTGTGGTAGCATAAATTTATTAGTTCATTGGGTGTGTGGGTAAGGGGTGATATGTTCACACAGTTTCAGTGGCCAAAACCTTCCTTTTAGGACAAAATAATTTGCAAACAAGCTGTAGTGTCAAATATATTAGATACTTACAGAGAACAGCTATACATGACTCCTTTTAGGGTCACCAGGAATTGTCTTGGGGTTGTAAAAAAGAAGTCTGGGAAATTTGAAGCACCATTCACGTTGTACAAAGGGTGGAATTTTAAAATGGCAGAATTGTGTATGTTAACTCTGTTTAACATATGTTCATATAGAAATGCCTTTAACAAAACTGTTGTGTAATATTTTGGGTTCTAACAGTGTTAATTCTGAAGATTCAAGTGTGCTGGGGTTTTATTCTGTGTTGATGGGTAAACAGTTGCTGGAGTTTTGGAGGAGTAGTGTCTTCATCTTAAAGGCCAAGCAGTCCAAGATATTCTTCCAATATGCTTCTAATTACTGTTTATTGTAAAAAAAAAAATCCCAGATGCCTTGGATTGTCCAATACTGTATTTTTTATGCTACATAATTAGTTACTCTACAACAATCATTGACCTTTTTTTTAAATCTAGAAGTGTCTTTCAGTTTTGGTTTTTATTACAACCGTTTGGATTCATATGCAGTATGATGGCCAGCATTCCACGTAAGATTTCCTTCTAGTTTCATGGTAACTTAACTAGAAGGTATCCGCTACGAAGAGCTATAACCCCATAATCCCTTGTAAATTGCCACAGTACCTGTGGGTCATAGCCTATATTTTTATAATCACCTCTGGGACAACCACATGGTATGTATTTATTCAGGTACTTTACATGGATTTCTGTCAAGTGTTGTCACAGTACCAGGAGACACAGTCACTTTCATGGATGGGTCTGTGCGTATCCTAGTTGAGCAGGCCTTTGAAAGTTAATTGCATGCTTTCATTTCAGTTTTTATGGCAGAGCTGTTTGCACTCTGTAAGGCATGTGCGGCTGTGGGTTACCTTCTGCCATGCAGTTTCTACTCTGTACAGACTCTGCAAGGCTTACAATCCCCAGTTCTCACTGACTGACATACTGAACTTGTGCATGAGCTGCCATTTATTTTTCACAAAGGGTTGTGATATCACAGTTTCCAAGAGACAAGCCATGTAGTAGATATCTGTGACAGTGAAGCAGCTGATGCTGCCATCAAGGTTGTCACTCTCCAGGGCACCTTTCTGCAGTTGGCTTGAAGACTGGACTTTAGAACCTGTCACTGTGAAGCTTTTTTGACCAAATGACAATTGAACTGATGACACCTAGTAAAATCATTGGTGTACTAATGGAGGTCCACTGGGTGGTGCAGGTGGTCGAGGCACTGCGATACAAGGCAGAAGGTTGTGGGTTGGATTACCAATGGTGTCATTGGAAATTTTCATTGACGTAATCCTTCCAGCCATGCTCTGGCCCTGGGGTTGACTCAGCCTCTAACAGAAATGAGTACCAGGAATATTTCCTGGGGGGGTAAAGGTGGCCGATGCATGGGGCTGACAAACTTACAACCATCATGTGCTGTTTGTCTTGAAATCTGGGAGCCTCAACCCCCCAAAACCCTCAGTCCTATCCAGGCCTGTACAGTGATTGCTCTACCTTTACTAATGGAGAAATGACAATAAATAATACTGCTTTATCCTGCAATGGTCACTCAAAAAGAAATGAATGGTGATTGGGAAACCTTGCTGCCAAAGTCTGTGCCGGGGTTCACTTCGTATCTCAAAGCCAAGAAGGTATTCAAGTATGAATGGTGAAGCTGGCCATTGATACCACTAAAAAAGCTGACATAGAGTACATCCAGGAAGTTTTAAACTCTCATGAGAAATTATCTGTCAAAGAAGGATGAGGGTACTGATCCTTGTGACAAAGACACTGCAGGATATTAGGTACCAAAAAGCTTTTGATAGTGTTCAAACACTTTGAAGTGACAAGAGCAGGTATGGATGATAATTATGAATATTTGGAAATAAATGTATCCTTTCAAGCATTACTTATTTGTTTTGCTTGATTGTGGCCATGAAATTTACAAGATGAAAAAACCGGCTGCCAAACAGATTACACGGAATATTTTTTATCTGAAAATTGCAGAGCATCAACCTTCAACATCAGAAGGTATGAGATAGGGAATTTGTACTTTAATATTTCATGTAGTTTATATATACATATATAATACATCAACTTAAGCCTTTCAGCATGCTGGACCCAGTAAGGTAAATTTATACAGTTTTAAATTCATTATTATTGAATACCTAATTGTGACAAAATAATTTAGAGTCAGTTTTAATATTGTTAATACTGGCAGAGTAACCATGTAATAGTTATGCAAGGATGCTGACAATCACTCCATCGAATCAAGATGAGTAAATTGTTGTAGATGATACTGGTGAATAAAAGGCCTAAGTTGATGTATTATACATATGTATTAGGTATATTAAAATTAATGCATCATTGGACAGAGACGTGGACAGTGTCTCAGAAACCGTAAACTGATAGCTGCTGGCTACAATTGATGTGCAGATCTTGTTTTGTAGTAAACAAGATTTACTGACAAAATGTGAAAAGTAACATTATTATAAACAAAAGATGTTATTCATTCATGCCATTTATTCGTTTGTATTAACAAGAACGTCCAAATTTTACTTGTACACTTCTTCCAAAATCTGCGCCATCATAAATTGTAAAAGGTTGCAAAAAAATAAGTGTTGTTAAATCGCATATGACACACTCAGCAATTTATGGTGCCAAACTATTATACTGCGTCACAAAAATGCCCAAACTGAAGCAGTTTATGTCCAGTTACGATGACATGGAAAAAGTCTGGGACTTTTACACGCATAGGATTTCAACGTCTTTTTTAAGGACTTTCGCCTACGAGGAGAAACTTTGGAGCTAATTTTGGTCGTTTAATGTGGGATACTGTATGATTGCAAACGTAACTGTATGCCAGAGCAGCTACACTTCCGAAGAGGTAATGTCATGATATTTTAAACAACATAAGCTTTGTCGTGTTTATTATACATTCTTGTCATCTTTTGCCTCTCGTCGTGCAACACTTTGCTTTGGTATGTTCAAATATTGTTCCCCTCTTTCCCGGAAGAAATGTCCGTTGGTTAGAGTAGACAATTTGATCTACGGTGAGTTTCGAACAAATTATGGTTATCCTTCCGCATTTCATTAAAATTGGCCGAATTATTTCACAGAATATTAATGGAAAATTACTGCAAATGCTGGAATCCTATGTACAACTATTCGTAATTCAGTTTACTCTTTAACGAGTTCAATTTGACCCACTCTCACGACCATAACTAAACTGTCCGTGTGAGCAAAGCCTAATATGGAAATGGGAGGGTCACAGTGTTGGTGGGAAATGGAAACTATTACGTCAAGCAACAAGGGCGTGTAATCGTGAATAGTAGGTCTGTTTGCAAAGTGCACTGCTATCAGTTTGTGTACATTTACGAAACAGAACTAAGGTGAGCAAACAACCTTATAATGTTAGGTTGGGCCCTGTATTGTATTATTGTTGCATCAAATGAACGGGTGAAGTTACAAGGCCTATCACGTATCTATAATACATAATGCTGGCTAGTTAGTGGGATTTGCGGAATCTGGATAACATCTGTTCTGTCAAGAGAGAAAAAAAAATCTAGTCCTGAAAGTGTGATTTATGATTTGAGAATGAGCTGCCCAAGACGTGAATAACGTCTAGGGGAAAACCAGTATTTATTATTACCATGTTACGCTTTTGTTTCTCACGCTATAGTGTAGTTTACAGTATGTTTGGCCGACAAGTTGGAGTGGATGTCCATTTTGTTGCGTTGCAGAGTTTCAGATGTCGGTCTTGGCCCATTTTACAGCGTTGCTAAAGTTAGGTTACAGAGCCAATGTACTTATAGATGTGCGGAAAACGTATCGTACCCGTAGTGGACAAAACCGTCAAACTGTGGCCTTGTGACAGATGCCCACAATTTTGCTGCAGTTTGTTACAGGGAATTATACAAAAAAAGTCTGTAGCCAGGAAATAATGTTTTGGTCCTTATAGAAGAAGGGAATATTATCATTGTTAGTCGCGTACCCATTTTTCTGTTTGAGCCAGTTTTAGTGCTCCACTTTTTCCGCATCTCGAACAGATTTAAGAGTGTGACCACCTGTTACTTTGTAGCCCACTCATTGGACCACCCACATGCATGCTGAAGTGGTGGCAGGAAAAGACACAATATTTGTATTATAAAAAAGGGTCCTGTACCATCGTCCAGACTGTGTATTTGGATGTATTCATGTCATCTTATACCTCACATGCTCCTGTTAGCAGTTGGCTGCCTTTGGTTGTTTACTTCTTCAGTGCCTCACATGGAGGTATGGATTTATGAATTTTGTTGGTATTTTCATACCTAAATGTTTCTTATGTTACATACTTTACTGTGGCCAATTCTTGGAGCGTAGGCATAACTAGACATTTATTTAGGAAATTCTGCTTCTCTTTGGTACAAAAGTGGGTCATAGCCCCTGGCTTAATGTGATAATGTTATCACACTAGGAGAACTCAAAATTTATTGTACAAAAGTGTTGATAATTAGTGCTATCATATCATGTGTATCTGCTTCCACAGGAAGTTACTCTTTACTTGAAATATTTCAAATACTGCTTCATATCTGTCCAGAGTGTGTATTTTGAACCTTGAACAGGGCTTCTGGAGATGAGGAATTAACTAGAGATTTTGGCCATCCATGCAGTTTATGTCAGTTAAGAGAAAAATGCAGTTAGGGCCTTTGATCAAGATGTGCCTCTTTCCATTGATGGAAAATAATTAAATGTTGAATTGTCTTGGATTGAAATTGAGGAGATTGTTTCATAGTTTTGATTCTTCTGGGTATGAGAATGGAGTGAATATTGCAAAGGACTGGCTGTTGTGAAGTTGATGTGCTCAACAAAATTTCAAGTGGAATTGTATATCAAGCATTCAGTAGAGGAAGTTGACTTGTTTGTCTATGAACCAGGAAAATTTAATTGGATTTTTTTTTTACACAGATTTGGGTTTCCGAAGTAATAAATCCTTTGAGAGAGTGAAATAGTTAAGATATTTGGGAACAGTCGTAACAAAACAAAATTCATTCATGAAGAAATAAAGAACGGGTTAAAGTCATGGGATACTTGCTATAATTCAGTGCAGAATCTTTTGTCTTCCAGTTTACTGTCCAGAAATATAAAGATCAAGACATACAGAAGTGTAATTTTGCTTGTTGTTTTGTGTGGGTGAGGCGTGGTCTGTATCGCTGAGGGAGTGTTCTGTGGGTGCTGTGGGGATATTTGGGCTTAAGAGGGTTGAGGTAACAGGGAGGTAGAGAAAATTACATAATGAGGAGCTTAATGATGTGTACTCCTCACCAAATATTATTCGGTTGATCAAGGAGAATGAGATGGGCAGGGCACGTGGCACATGTGGGGGACAGGAGAGTTGCGTTCATGGTTTTAGTGGGGAAGACCTGAGGGAAGGAGACCACTTAGAAGGCCTAGGCATAGATGGGAGGATAATATTAAAATGGATCTTCAAGGAGTGAAATGGTGGGGAGAGGGGGGGCATGGACTCAATTACTCTGGCTCAGGATGGGGACAGGTGTCTGGCACTTGTGAATGTGGTAATGAACCTTTGGGTTCCATTAACTGAAGGGAATTTCTTGACTAGCTGAGGACCTGTTAGCTTCTCAGGAAGGACTCTGCTCCATGAAGTTAGTTAGGGCTTCCAGAACATACATGTAATGAACCAGCAACAAAATGCATTTCAACATTTGGTGCCATGAATACTTCCTGCATTCCTACAAATATCAATGTAGAAGCACAATGTTGGACCTTATATTCTCACAGCACACCATATAAAAGCAATTTAGACTTTGTTAAAGTAATTTTATTCCAAATATTTATTTCCTAAAACATCCTGTTCTTCTACTATTGTCCTAAAATTAATCAGCAAATTCACAAACCAGCATGAATTGCCAGCATAAATTGTGTGGTGTTCACGATAGCATGATGGAGGTTTCCTTTTTCAAGAATATTTTAATGTCAGAAACAACTGAAGGTTCAGTATTTTTAGAAGTATGTTAGAGTTATGCAGTTTTGCTGTAAAGTTTTTACCTGAACTGTAAAACATTTTCCAGGGTATGTGGATAAGAATGTTTTGTTGAAACACTTCCCACACCGCACTGGAAGCTGTATCCCTGTTGTTATCACAATACAGGAACTTGACATAATGATTTAAATGTACCATGTACTATGCCACAGTGGGTATATTCACAGTCTGGCACTTAATGGGAAGTAGAACACTTCGAGTTAGTGAGTGAGCCAGATAGATAGTTATTGGTTTGGTGGGATGGGCCACCTGATTTCATGTGCTAGCAGGGGCAAGAATTTTGCTGTTGGTCAACATGTCAAGACTGGCCATAGGGCTGTCTCAGCCTCCTGTCCAATGGGCATGGCAGTGTGCAGAGCACTTCTGTCAGATTTTTAAGTGACTGAGGTTTGAAGCTGACCTCACCTTTGCATGTGTGCCAAGGTTAACATTGTGTGAAACTTTACCTCCTCCATTCTTCAGTGCATCTTCATGGTGGATTGCTTAACACGCTTAGGAGCTTGAGTTAAGTCCCCTGTGTACTTTGCAAAAGACCTGGGATTTAAATGGCTGCCCATTACTTTGCATATTCTTGGCGACAACTTTGCCGGACATTTGATTTCCATAACATCACACTGCGTATCTACCATAGTCAACTTTTAGTACACAGAGGTTCATAATTTTTGTGTAGTACATTCAGACAAAAGCAGACTTGTTTTATTGAAATGGGACTCAAAAACAATTATTAAATGCTAAAGATACTTGTAATATAATTTAAAATATACTCTAAATGTACCAACTTGAGTTACTGAAACTATGTATTAGAAATAGAGCTGATAATTACTAATATACCAGCCAAGTGCTGTCTTAACTGAGGTATGTCATAGTCTTCTCTCAGGTTACTAATCTCACTGTATAGACATTACTGTGAAAGTGCAGAGAAGGTATGGATCCATCAGAAGTTAGTAAATGGGTATTTTACTTTCCTTTCAAAAAGAAACATGAAGAGACATACTCAGCAAAATAACACAAGTGAAAACTATAATACTATCATCAGTATTGCCTGATTTGCTTATCATTGTTGCTATAGAATGAAAAGAAATTACATTGTTATTCCACACAAGAACCAGTATTCTGGCTGTAATTAACCTGAACCAAAGCTGTTAATCGAAGAATATTTGACACACATTACCAATATGCACATGGTTATACAGTTTTGAATTCATCCATTTGTGACATTTTGCTCCATCAGCCTTGGTGAGGATGTGTTGAGAAGATATTCTTCATTGTATTGTGACTGGTTATAATGACAGAATTATGTTAGCAAGTCTCCTTTTAATGTCTGTCAGTATACTTTCCCCGTGTGTTTGATTAAATGTCATATGTTAGGTTGATATTCAGATTTTAGATTTAAGGTATGTAAGTTGTTAATTCTGTGTTTTTTTCTTTGTAGCATTTTGCTGAGATTTGAGTTCTGCAATTGAACTTGAAGACTTCACAAATGCCTGGGTGAGTACAGGGTCAACATTCTGCCTTGGAATGTGTTGGGTTTTTAAAGCCTGTTTCATTAAATGAATTTATATTTAAATGAAGGTGCTTCACACAGGTTCTATTGGTTGGCATCTGTACCCAATAACCTTCTATTTTCATACATGCTTTCTGCGAGCAGAATTTTTAAAATATATTGAATTCTGCTCCTTCAAACCTTGTGGTGCTGATGTCATATGGAGATAGGCATATGCAGGTTTATAATACAACACAGATATGGTTGAGCTCAGGAGCTGATGTGCTATGCTTGTGTGTAAATGGTCATAAGCTCGATTTCTGCTTGAGTTGTATTTTTTTGCTTGCATTTCACATCATTACACAGGTCAACAAAGGCTTCATAACATAAAAGACAGCTGACTCTGTGAATTAAATCTTTTATGCTGATTTAAAATATTTTTACTCTCATATTTTCTCTTAATTTTCCCCTAATTTATTCTTCCAATTTTTGTCCACCTTAATATGAGAATATGATGTTTTCTTATGGAATAAAATTTCAAACGGTTTAATGAGAGGTATGCATATTTATATGTTCTGTGTAGAAATTAAAATAGAGAGCAAAATAACTGAATGGTAGATTATATGTGTATGGTTTATTGAAAAGAGGTGCCACTAGTTTGGACCATATAGCAAAAAATGACAGGTTGGTGAGTGAATAATGAATCAGGAAGGACAAGGACATAAGCTTTTGTGATATGTTTAAGATACTCTTCAGGAACTTGCCTGTTGGGACTGAGGAAACTCATGAACACTATAGGGCAAGATAGTTTATGTTGCATCCAAGTTGCAGACTGGGTGAACACTTCCCAAATACAAGGCAGAATTGTTGCTGAGTGAACCAAATTAGACAAACTAATATAATGTCCCGGTATCAGATTTCATGACAATCTGGTCAACAGTTCTGGAGTTGTTCGATATAAGGAGACACACAACAGAGCTGATATATGCATTTTTGCAACTGAGTTGCAGATGCACCAAAAATAAAAAATCATAAATTTTAAAAATATGACCATATTAAACTCATTGTCCAACTTGAATTAAATTGTTCAACAGGCTGTGGTCATTCATTACAAGTAATTAGTGAGTGAACATAAACTGTGAAAATGGGACAGTACACACCATCTCACGTTTAGTAACCATTGCATGTTAACCTCTTCTAAATCAGTGTGTCAGAGTAAGTTGAAAAGTGTTGTTACATTCTGTTGAATTGAAGAGGTCTGTATGGGGGGGGGAGAGGGTAACTGAAGTGGCAGTGTTAAAGTATTGCATACTTTTCTTAAGTAACCATGAAAGAATGAGTTGAGCTGAATAATGTTAGGCACGGGGATTACAGTGTGGCGGTGTGTGCAGTGGGCGCTACATTGTGAGAGTATGAGATGTAACAAACAGCTTAAGTGCTTCTAGTTGTGCAAGTGTGCTAACATGCCTCAGAGGTCCTGATCTCTGCAGTATAATAGCTGACTTGACATCAGCAAATAAATTTGAGTATGGGCTTGGCACTCTGTTTGCACACTATGATAAGAGATAAGAGATAAGAGGGGTTGGCTGCTTACTGTGTGAACAGTGCTGTTTTCTGGTAGTGTATGGAGACAGTTACTTTGCTGATTGATCGTGAACAGGGTTCAGGAGTGTGGATTATTGTTACAGAACTTTGCATTGGAGTTTGCTTCTTGTTTTGAGTAGTATTAGCGACAGCTGGGTTGTTCGTGTCTGTGTGTGATAAGTTATATTGCATGATACTGGCAAAGTTTTGTTTGGCTCTGAAACTACGTGTGTGAGCTAAAAGAGCACACTTATATAGATATACAGGCAGGTCTCTTTTTACGCGATTTCGCTTTAATGCGACATGAAAATTTGCACCACCTTTCCAATTTACGCAAAAATGTTCAGTTTAACGTGATTTGGCATAGACGATACGCGATAATTTTAGATTTAATGCGATTGGCATGGACGAAATGTGGCCGCTTTTGCCTTGTGTTTGAGACTAGGAGAGAGGGATGTCACTGCACGCCATCTGTCACATGTGTGAATTGGTGGATTGATAACGTTGGCATGCGGCTCTTGTAATTCCGCCTTCTTCATCGGTGACTTTTGGTATGAATATGAGTGATAAACATACATTTACACCACCCAGTGCAAAGCAAGTGAAAAATAAGCAAAAGACAGCTGGTATTGAAGAGAAATTAGACGTAATACATTGACTTGGAAAAGGGGAACGAATTTTTTACATTTGCTGTAATGTTAGGCACGCTCGTGTTAGTGTACGTACAATACGTGGTAATGCTGATAGAATTACAGAAAGTTCTAAGTCAGGAAATAAAGTGTTTGTGTACCAAGACTACCACAGTCCTATCCGAATCAACGGTACCAAAAACTGTGGATGTCTGTTACATTTCTATTGAATTAGAAAGAAAAATATTGTATAGAAGTGTGTTTATATACAGGGCGTTTCATAATGTTATCCATGATTACAATCATTTACAACAAGAAAACCAAAGGGCCTACCTTAATGGAATTGTTCACAGCCACAGGAAAACTGAAAATTTTTTTTTTTGGACAACTAGAGATGTTCGATGTGTGCACCGTGGGTGACACGGCACACATTGATACAATATTCAAGTTCTTGCCATGCACACGTCAACATGGGTGCATCAGTATTCTTCACTGCTGCACAGACACCCAGTTTCAGTAAATTGTTTGTACCACGCATGAATGATCTTGTCTGTAGGTGGGTCCTTTGCATACTTTGCACAAAATGCATGTTGCACAATAACCACAGACTTACTCGTGTGATATTCCAACACACAAAATGACTTCTGCCCCTGAGCTGCAGTTTTCTCACTACATACACTCGCATTGCCTAGCGGCAGAAATATGAACCATGATAAAAACAAATTACTGGGAAAAAAATTTTTGAGTTGTTCCTTCTATCTGTACAGGTTTAGTAAATATGTGTCCTATGGTTTTTTATAATAAATTTTTGTAATCCCAGAGTACATTATGAAATGTCCTGTATACACACAAAGTAGATATGTACTCTACAGTTCTGTTTGTCCACTAGTGGTATAGTCATACACTGTATAGGATGAGGCTGTCAATCCCCTAATCCCCCAAGAAATACACTGTTTTAAATGGGAATTTTATGTTCAGTTTGCGCAGCATTTTTCAGGAACGTATCCATGTCGTAAAATAAGACCTGCCTGTGTAATATTCCACCTGAAGTTTTTGTTCAACAGTCTCAATAAGAGGCATAAGTTGGTGCATTATACACCCGTGTTAGTGATATGAAACCACAAAGAATGTTAAAGTGCAGAATTGTGATAGCTAAGTTGATACGTTGATGATGATGTGCAACTAGGGACAGGGACAGGAGGTTTTTTTATCTGCATAGGATCTAGACCAATTGCAAGGACTACACAGCCTTCAATCCCAATGACACTGATGGCTTTTTCACGTGTGGTAAAGGGACTTGGAGCGTAAAGCTCACCAATCAGCTCCATATAGTGTTGTGATTGAGATGCATGGAACTGTACCTCCACGCCCCCACACATCCTCATGACATGGTGCTTAAGTAAGCACAGGAATAACTTTACTTTACCTTATTTGGTCTTTTGGCCTAAAGGAAAATCATTCAAAGATTTAGGGTTCATTTAAAAAAAACCTAGTTTTGCCCATTTTTGTAAAAAAAAGAGTGACATTCCATGAGTCATCTTGATATAGCCATAATTTTTTGCCTTTAAATGTTCAATTACGTGTCTAAATTTTAGAGTGTTTCTTCATAGTATGTGGTTTTATTTCATTATGCTAATGATTTTTAGGCAGGAATCCAGGTTTTGTGATTCCAGGTTGAAGAATGTTTAAACTTCAGTTGTGCGTCACTTAATTCATGTATCTTTGACAGGCGACTTCTGAAATTATACATGTGTTTATGTACGTACACACACACACACACACACACAGAGCTCATTCCAGTTTTTATTTGGTGTCCAAGGATTGCAACTAGCTCTTTTTAATGGGCCCATCACAGTGTACTTTCCTCATTTCCCATGAAGTTAGAAGTAGGACGAGCCCCCTACCTACCTACCTACCTACCTACCTACTTACCTACCTACCTACCTACCTACTTACTTACCTACCTACCTACCTACATACATACATACATAAGCAGTGTCCTTTATGTATTATGTAAATGATATGACATGGTATGTCTATGTATGCACTGCCAACTGAACATGCTGAGGTCTTTTTTGTTTAGAAGTTGTGGGACTTTTTTTTTTTTAAATCTGCTGGAGAACAAAGTGCTCTTCAAAAGTGTTGCCATTCTGTTTCCATGTAAGGAGTGGTAACTTACATAAAGTTACATGACATCAACATATTGAGTGCATATATTAATTTGTTGTAAAAAAGTGTGCTTTGGAGAGTGGTGAAAACTTAGTTGTAACAGTTACTGTGGAGACATTGTTAACATGTATTTTGGAGACATTACAAAACAGACAGGGAGAAGTACAAAAGCGGGGAATATGAGCATGCCTCTGGCATTGAAAACCCTGGAGCATAGTGAATTGTATGCTCGCAGAAAGAAGAGCACTGGCTCTTCAGATACATTCTACAGGATAGATGATTTACTGTGTGACTACGAAACTCTGGACTCTGCATCATTATGTGACAGCAGTGATAGCATGGTGCTGCCACCTGTACTGTCCCTTCAGAAGACTAACAGTGTGAGCACTACGCAGTTTAGGTAATGAAATGTGTATTTTCATAGCAGGGGTTTTATGTCTGTGTGTCTAAGACAAATTGAATGTATGGTTTAAGGACTTTCTACAGGCAAAAATGCTTCTGTGCCTAACTGTTGTACCATTAAATCATGTAGAAGGCATGGTGGTAAAGTTCCAGGTGAGACCGCCCTTTTATCCGTAGGCAGAGTCGCATGTACTTGTTATGAGGGAGGTGTGGTGGCCTTGTAATTGTTGTGGACATGGTAGGGAAGAAAAGGGTGTGATCCCAGACCATCCATTCATCGTGCCATGAAGTTAATGTATGCATGAAACAAATTTATTAAACATTACTAACAGTACATCGTACTGTCAACACAACTTTTATTTTTAGTGGTAATAATTAGTTACGTCACCTGACAGTAACATTTTTCGACTGTAGTAAGTCGTCATTGAGCTGAACCAATAGGTATAAAATGTAAATAAATTAAAAATATATGAAATATAAAAGTTTGTGTCAAATTGGAATGAGATCTCGTCCTAACAGAATTATTCTAACGTATGGTTCCATTATTATTGTGCTTTTTTTTTCCAGGTATTTTTGTATCTTAACATTACTATTCCTTATGTGTTTGATTATAGTTACAAATTTTATTTTGTTATGAATATGAACCCTTCCTTGATGGTTATTTTTTTATTCTTTCTGATGT
>Ga0123357_10006781_pt1 | contig 14055 bp, 8 predicted proteins | sample TergutEmb28metaG_FD_89873 | JGI IMG/M metagenome (GOLD analysis project Ga0123357, IMG submission 89873) | Embiratermes neotenicus P4 segment gut microbial communities from Petit-Saut dam, French Guiana - Emb289 P4 | ecosystem: Host-associated > Arthropoda: Insects > Digestive system > Gut ... | reverse complement strand
TTTCTTTCTCTTCAAAATGCAGTTTGTTTCATAATTCTAACGTATTTGGTTCCTGTTTTATTCACATTTTATATACAGTGTGTGCTAAAATTAAAAAAAAATAATAATTCCGGCACCAAACGGTTAAACTCAAATTTGGATGTGGAGTTTCCAACCTACCGTGAATATCTAAACACTTTCCTGTAGGTTTGTAGTTTGTTTTATTGTTTACTGAATGCAAATTTCACTCTTTTCGTGTAGGACTGTCCTCACTTTTAATTTTTTCGAACTTGGTATATACTTTGACTTTTTTACGGGGTTCTGATAATGGTAAAGTTCATGAAGGATTACGGTTTCTGGAGCCTGATTATCAATTTTTTACAAACACTGTTGGGAAGCAAATATCTTCTGCCCTGACGGCAAAAGCTGAGGTTACACTTACTCATACTGGCTGAGTAGATTGTGTTACTGTTAATATGGGAACCGGGTTTCTGAAGATCGTTGCTTTTAGAATACTAGGAAGTGGAGGAAATCCATAAATGTAGTTCTTCGACAAGTATTAAAATTTTCATTTCCCTTCTCGAATTTTATTTGCACTTTTATCATTCTTAATCCAAGTTTTACTGCCATGTAAAAATGTAGAAACGGCTGTTACTTTAAAAAAAACTGTTAACTGTAATTCCCTGCTCCATTCGTGATGATCCTTTCCTCGCCTCTCAACCGTCTTTAAGCTGTTTTTACATCTTTGTTCATATCACGGGGTTTTCTCAATTCTGTGAAGAAAACACATAGCAGGTAAAACGTACAAAAAATTCCCATCCTCTTATTCCAAAGACTGTTGTCTTCTGAGATATAATTGCAAGTGCTGTGATAGATATGTATTGCACAGGAACCTGTCCAGGTTTATTCTCCCACAATGGGTATGAAGGCACCAAATTCCCTCCATTCTTCGTTAACCACGTATCTGACTGATCTGCGTGAAGCTAGACGAGCAAATAGCCTTCATAATCGCCATCTTATAATCCTAGATGTCATTTAAAGTTTATTTGCCTTCAGTAATTTTTATATTCGGGGATCTAGTGGTTAAAATTCTTTATTAACAAATGTATATACAAAACTGTATAGATTTTAAAGGTTTTAAAATTTTTAAAATTTGCAGTACGTCCAGAATGTACTTACTATGTTTTTGAAATACTTTTGTTCCTTTGGAAATGTATTATAAATATGAAATACACCCGTAAATAAATACAAGGCACAATTTTAACTCAGTAAAATTGTTGTCACGTAACGTAGGATTGGAAGATGCTCAAGTTAAAGTTTTGTCTGGCGGTGACACAATTGGGTCACCGGGTCGCTCTCACACTCCCTACGTCTTCAATGGTCTTCAAAAAGTATTGCCTTTACACGATTCTTGGTAGCTAGGGTTTCAATCAATAACTTGCACAACGCTGAATATGTATAGTGACTGTCAGCTCTATGAGGTCAGGGACACAGAAAACATTTACTTTCAGAAACATGAAACCTGAAACTATTTACTTCGGCTAGAGCTGTCATTCCAAAACTGAAAAATTATATTCTGACTGTGAGGGAACACTGCGTTTAGTTTAACCGAAAGAATTTCGCCCTGTACTATATTCAGGAAAAGAACAGACACAAATTATGTCTGCCTCTGTGTGCCCTTCCACAATACCACCAACTGCCACTTTAAATTTTGCTTTTATTTTATCACGAGGGTATCTCGCCTGGCATTCTCTGGTTCTCATGTTGACAGAAGTGTACGAAGATTGTACGTCGTTTTCGCAAAGCCCTTGCACGGCCCTAGCCTGACCAAGATGATTCTACTCGAAATTTTAAGTTCTTTCTTTAGTGACCGCAGAGACTGCTGACTTGTGAGATACGACGCCGTGCAGTTTGGTATAGTCTACCGACGCAGAACGCCACTCACCAGACTACCAGGTATCGCGTACCTTAATGCATTAAACGTCGGACGAATCAAGACCACACTTTTACATCCTATTTCTTTAGTAACCATTTATCCTCCCGTGTGTGTTTCTAGTTCCTGAAAACGGTCTCTTCATTCCAAGGCTTCTGAACAAAGTTTTTTTTTCGCATTTCAAATTTCTCTCCTGCCCCATATATTGTAACCTAATTTACTTCCCTTAATTTTATAATCCCAATAATATTTAGTCACAACAAACAAACGTGCACGTTCTCTTATTCTGTGTCTCAATATCATCTCTCCCATCTGTGGCAAATTTTCCTCTGAACAACTGTTTTTCCACATCCTCACATTCTGTTCCTCCAGTGAGACGAGAGACCAAGTTTCTTATTGACTCAAAATACAATGTAAAATTATAAGGTTTTGGTCCTCTGGCATGTGACGACTTGCAGTTGGCAGGTACGTACCGACGTATCGGGAAAATCTGTTGTCTGTATCTTCAGTGTAGACTGATGTGCGTACTGCTGTAGGTGCCGTAGCGACGCTGCGCGTTCCGGAAGAAACTATTACCTCGGAGTTCTGTCTAGAAGGTTAGACTTTCTGCCGTACACGCTCTCTAATTTGGCAGATAGCTGTTCTAACAACATTTCGCTGTAATTCATTGCCCTATTATTCAGAGAATAAGACTGAGATTAATTTTAATAACAACGTATAATCTTGTAGACCTGCACCAAATTTCTGAGAAATGTATTGCCTTCGTCTTCAAGGTGCATATAAGGAATAAACTACACTTATTTCGTGTAATACAAACAGTTTTATTTTAATTCAAAATTAATTTATCACAACGGGATGGCTTCCAGAAATATTGCTGTTACTAGCTTATATTATTCCATCAGTCGGTACAAGAATCTCAAAAAGAAGATCCTAAGCACATTTTGAATTTACAATAAAGTATTTTCGACGAAATAAATGCAGTTTGTGTAGTAATTAGCACAAATAGATGGCTTCCATAAAGGTTGCTGTCACCTGTCAGTGTTATTCCATCAGTTAGTTCAAATATCTAGAGGAAGGTCCCATCTTCCTTTAGATTCTTGTATTGAAGTTTTCGCAATTTTTGAATTAAAATAAAACTGTGTTGTGTTCGACGAAATAAGTTTAGTTTATTCATTAATTAACACAATGAGATGGCTTCCATACAGACTACATGTAACGACTCGATGTCGTAAAAAGCACGTTGTTGTTAGGTAGATACAAAAGTGTCGCAAAAACCTGCTGCATCCACTTAATCTGGAAAATGCAAAGTAGCTGTGTAGGTAGGCACCAGTATTTCGGAGGAACTTGCTACTAATCTTAAGGTCACAAATTGGAGATAAAGACGAAGGTAGCGTGTTCCTCCACAACGTTGATATTGATCTCCTAACTACCAGGTCTGTACGAAAGGAAGTTTATTTTTCTATTCCGCAGTTGGGGGAAATTCCGAAAGTCGCCGTCTATCTAGCATACTATACGGTAGGGCAACCCAGAAGGCAGTAAACATAGCCACTGCCGAAACGTCCAACACCACAATAAGGCCTACATCCTGTACCGTGCAGACGACAGTATGTTATTGCTAATATTATGGGACGGAAATGTCCGCTCTGCGTGGCCATACACTGGAGGAACAAAGTCACCACACTTGGGGAAACCGGCTGGAGGACGAGGCATATCGCCTTCTTCACCCACTTGAAGCACGAGGGCCATACCAGCTGCAGCATGGTACACCACGTGGCAGTGGAAGAACCAGTAACCTGAAACATATCACCTTGTGTACAGTTGTTACCAAGATAGAAGCAAGGGACTTCTTATATGCAGTGTTTCAATTGTGTATTTTTAAACTACTGTAGTTTTTGTATGTACGTATAATTGTGTTACGTACCTTAAACAAAGATAAATTCTCAATGTTTAAGTAAACAAACCATAAATTTGTAGGGAAGTTTGGAAATAGGCCTGTATCTACACCCTTTCTTATTAACATTTATTGGCCACATGAGATGCCCATGTCCCGATAATGTAACTCTTTATGGACGGAAAGGAAAACGCTGTCTCACTAAGGAACAGTGATGACAATTTAAAATGAAAGTAACTCAGACCGTCAGCAGCAACAGAGGGATTTTAATGCCGGAACACAAAAGTTGATCTCATTAAACACTGCTGGTGCCTGACCAGTGAAAGTTTTGCTGCAGAGAAAAGGAGATCCAGAACACTTTGAATAGTGGACTGGGTGTGACCCAGAGACCCTCTAAACGCTGTGGAAAGGAGTCCTTTTCTCTGCCCGGAACTGGACCCCGCTTACTCGGTCGTCCAGTCCGTGGCCTAGTCACTGTACTGATAAAGTGTCCTTAATGTCATGTTGTATAGTACACGGATGGAAATATGTCTGTCTACAGAGCGTCTGCTGTGCTGCTGTTGTTCACGATTGAAGAAAATAATCTGAAATGTTACCGCAAGTGTGTCAGAAGACAAATAGAGAGGAGTTTTGGGATTTCAAGTTGGCCACCTGCTGCACCGCCCTGCCTAAATTACAAGCGTGATCCACATCAAAACATCAACATACTTTCTCAACATGACCGGACTTCAAACTTATTCCTGTTAAGTTTCCGACTAATTTTGCTGCAGCATTATTAGCAACAGAGTACGAGCTGTTGTCGGCTTGTTTCCGTTTTCATGGCTGCTGAACTCTCCATATTATTCTCAGGCAATTAACATGTTTCTGCCAGCTAGAAAATACTGATACACTGACTGGGAATGTTTGTCTCTTTGATTCATGACAAAATTTAAATCAATGTTATCCGAATCAATAATAAATATGTTTTCTTTATGTACTCATACTTATTTATCGTCTTATTTCGTCATTTGTTTTGAGGTATTGTAGTATTATTTCTGTGTTTAATTTGCATGCAAGCTTTGGCATGAACTTAATGTAAATTAGTTTCAAACATAATGAGACGACTTCTTTATGAGGAGACCCCTTTCTAACCCATAACACTATGGTTGATAAAAATCTGTATTTGATAAATTATCAATTATGATACACGTAGAATGTCTGCAGAGAATATAAAATTGTAACAAAACTAGAAGAAGGTCTACTCCTTCAGCTGCCTAAGCAATTCTCCATCTTTACATATCCATTAACAAACTAATGTAATTGTGTTTAAAAATACCGCCACTTTATCCCACATAGAGCCAAATCATCAGATCTTAGTCTCAACGTATTCATTAGAATTGCGACCCTAGGTACCTGACACGCACGGGTTCTATGAGAGGGTTGGTTTTAATTGTAACATTTCAAATTACAATTTCCTATGAAAACCGGCATGTTAAGATGAAGTCGTTGACTTCTTCATATCCCATTTAATGTTACTCTTGTAAAATTCTCATATCTAAGTTACATATATTTCAGCTCTGTATAACTCATGAAGCCAGTTTCTGTTATACTGAAAGCACCTTGTCTCTTCTTTGCAGCGATCAATATATTAATGTTGTTTGTGTAAAAGAAGTAGCTGTGTGTTCTAGGAATTACACACGTATTCACTGAAGAGGAAAAGCGAGGAGCTATTGACGTTAAAGTAGGAGGTGCGTGCTCTAACATTGAATGTGAAACTTTGAATAGCTTCAGGGCTTAAGGCAGTATCGGCCTGAGAATATGGCTAGACAAAACAGCGTTGCTTATACCTTAGATTGTTCTAATGTAAAAAGTACTGTTTTTAAGAATAGGGTAACTCGGTCAGTACAGTGACCGGTTACAGGCTGGTCATGTTCCCCATATGAAATTAAGTTTCCTCTGAGCTGCCATGCACAAAAATTTCTTTCTTTTCCACGAATTGGTTTTAGCAACGGTACCCAGAATTACCTCGGACATGAAGAAGTGGCAGTCTGAAAGATGCATCACGTCATGTAATGCGAAGATTGAGAATGAGTGGAGTTATGCCTCCTTTCCCACATATATTGGTTCCGTAATGTTTTCAGCACAGGAATCTTTCTCACATACAGAATTTTATAACTAAACTTTTAGAAAAGATAATTTATTTTAATTTTACTTTAATATTGTATGTATCTTGGGTTGTATAGAAATTAATTTATAAAACCAAGTTTACATGCACTAAATACATACACACCAGACGTTAGGAAGTCTCCTACATGTTGCGGCACACCCAAGATGCCGTCTTCAAGGAATCCTCTCAGTAGCTAAAGCAGAGCCCACAAATTGTCCGTCGCTTAGAAAGTGGATAAAAACACAGCCACACATTTGCACACGCATTAAAATTTTCAGTTAAAACATAAGAATGTCGACAGCACAAATATCAAATCGAAAAGTGTGAAGCGAATTTTCACGGTGCCTTATTTGGATAAAGTTGATGACCTTATGGGATGTGACGCCGTGTAGTTTGGCAGATTTTTACAAGATTTCGGAAGAAGGTGCTGTTTCTATGATCATACTAATTAGTCGCACGAAAGTCTGTTAAGATCTCCTAGAAATCCGTAGCGAATTTGTGGCCAGAAAGTGGTGATGGAAGATGGTGTTCTCCGAGGAGTTCGGTATTCCCTTGCTGGTTATCATTCCACCAATATTCCTGATTCATTCATCTAACGTCGAGAATATGTAGCCTAGAGACTCAATGCGTCGCTAAATATGCTACAAACTACACGGTCTCACGTATCGGATTATTGTAATTTTGATAGTCAATATGTTTACCTGGGTTATCAGTGAAGATTCTGATTACACTGTATCCTGAGGCAGGTACAGCTATTGTATCCTTAAATGCTGGAGACTTCGAAATTTTCAAAGTTCCACGGCGCAAATCTTCAATTACATCATCTTCATTTTGTCCATTCTTAAATTTTCCCATTGCAATAACGTTAAAATAATATCCGTGCATGTGAAACGGGTGGTTAATACCGCCACCGCCTGTCAAAATAAAGAACATAATCTTTCTTATAGCAATTAATATAGAATCTTATATAATCTAAATTTGTAATCGCCACCAGCATGGGTATAAATACAGACTTGGTGTTTTAAAGTAATTAAATCATTTTTCAGATAGAGAAGAAAAAGTTAGAATTACATCACTGTTTGCAAGAATAAATGTAATTTTATATACTTAATATGCTCCATATTCGTACATTAAAGAAACATATAAATTTATGTAAAAAACCAACTAATGCAATGTTTGCAGTATGTTTTGTCACATATTACTAATTACAAACACGTCTCCTTCTCTTGTGTGATCATCATCATAGTTGCTTTGCAAGAGAACTAAGAACACAATAAACTGTCAAACTGAATAATTGGAACTACTGAACCTTATGATAAATGTCTCAAACTCTCCAAATGGCCACACACTGTCAACTTATGTATTACTGAAAACACAATTTTTTTTGTTAAAACCAATAAAGGTGGGTGTATTATTGTATGTAGTTAATACACAACTTGTTGACTCCCTAGAGGTGTGTATCACAAGGCGGATCGTTTGAGAGTTTGAGACATTTTTCGTAACTTTCACTGGTTCCACTGGTACAATTTGGCAGTTAATACTCTGGTAAAGCTACCCCAGTGATTATGGCAAAAGCTATCGAAATATGTTGGTAGTTAATAATTGTGACAAAATATATACGTGTGCATTTATTGGTTTAATTATATATGTTTAACCGCACCATTTTGTGTACTAAATTTCGAGGCTCAAATTCCTGGTTTTACGTATAAGTTTTCTTATAATTGTACATATGTTGCGAGAAATCATCTCGAAGCAGTGTTTCGTGATCGCTGGTTTGGTAGAGGTGTCGCCTGGCCACTGCAACCACATGATCTGGCCCCGTTTGACCTCTTCCACTAGGGTCATCCCAGAAGTCTCATTTCTGATACACCCATGAAAATAGAAGAGGGTCTGGTAGTTAGTATTCTAGCGGCGTGCGAAACTATTCACAAGACCGGGATGTTCGACAGAGGGCGCCACAATATGGTACTGTAAAGTCAGTGGCAGCCACTTCGAACGGCTCTTGTGAATTAATAGAAAACAATACCACAAGAATTCTACACACAGTATAAAACCGATAAACGTAACTGAGAACGAAATGAAAATTAAAAGAAACTTATGGCCCCTAAAGCCAAATCTCAAGGATTGCTTATCACCCCAGCTGCAATACCGCGCCGAATTCAGGATGAATGAGACGTTTCCGACCACATGAACCTGTCTCAAACTGCCTTTTCTTCACTCTCCTACAACCCCAAAAACTTTGTAGAAACCATTCCGTTACGCCCTGCAAATGATGTAGTCAGTTTAGTTTGTTAATTATCGCTTACCTTTGTCAATCAGAATAAACTGAGCTACCGCTTGAAGCGGAATCCGGACTACATGTACACATTTACAGAAACCCTCAGAACCGGAAGGACATCGCGGCGTTCCATCACATCCCGTGGGGCAGAAAACACTTTGGCTGACGTCACCTCGCTGGCTGAGAAGTGGCGATGACGGTAAATGAAAACTAATGTTGTTGACGACACTGCTGAGCAAAACGTTGTCTCTTGGTTCTGTAAGGAAAAAGGTTTATTTTTTTACCCTTCTTGTGAAGATGCAAATGAACCTTCGGATTCCATAAAAAGTACACTTCCCGATCATATCAACAGCTGTTGTTTCTTCAGTGGGTCTCTACTGCATTGAGTTAGCGAGAAAAATCCAAGGGGTTATCAAATGCGACGAATTCTGTTATCCTAAACCTATTGCTTTTGAGAAGATAAGAAATATACGTATAATTTTGAGTGGATTATGGTACGCTAATGCTAAATTTGGATATTCAAAGAATACATTGTCAGCACGTGAAATAGTTCCCTTTGTTTCAGGATGTAGTCCAGGAGTGGAAATTTCTAAACATAGGTTTCAAAGAAGCAAACAATTTACTGAGTTCGGTGACCGCCAGTTTCTCAAAAGACAGTATTTTTCACGGAGTTAATGTTTCCAAATGAAGAATAATGTGATGGACAAGCGAGAGGCACAAGTGTATACGTAAATTATATGTTTATCGAAGAAATTTAATGGAAGGGTCCTCTTGAGAGACCGAGAATAACATTCAAACAAGAGAATGTAGTTGGAGATTTGGAGTCCGAGTAGAAAAGATTTGTCTGACACATTTTCTAATCTTAATAGTCTGAAACAGAAAAAAAAAATCATCGCCATTTTTGTGTCATTTTGGAGACACAGCGCAATGTTGTTTGCGCAACCTTTCGCCGCTTCCTCCTTTGCTCCTTCCCTATCGTTGATGTTTCCCGAGACTCTTTATCACAGAAAGTATTACTTTCTGACCTCTCGTCAATGACCTGAACGATGGTTTTCCAAATTTGGTCGCAGAAGACCTTCAAACAAGTTTTTCCGCTGAGGCTGCGAGGTCCGTTCTCAAGGACTCGATTGGTACGCTTCGGTAAGCTTTTTTATATGATTGTTTTACATTACCCTGATGGCCGCGTGGTTTAAAGCGTAGGTCTGCAGCCGCTCACTTGCTAGAGTTGCGGTTTCAAATCCCGCCGGGTCATGGAAGTCTTGTGTCTTGTGAATATTTTGCGTTTTCAGGTAGAGGCCTCTGCGATAGGCTGATCCCTCGTGCTAAGGAGTCCTACCGAAGTTGGTGTGTCTAACTGCTTGTGATCCAGAAACTTCTACAATGAGGCGGCCTAGTCCCGAGTAGGGCAGTCGCGCCACAAGAAGAAAAATTCTATCACCGTGCCGATTAAGTGGGTAAATTTCTTGCGTGTTTTTAGGTTCCTTTGAATTCGTTTTTACACAATGGCCAGTTATTGTTTGTATTTTAGTAATGTGAGTCATAGGTCTCTTGTCTTTCTTTAATTAACTGTTGTAGTCATTTTGATACACAAAATATTCTTGAAATTGTATATCTTATTGGACTTGCGTTTGTGTATTTTTTTAATGTGCTTCCACTTTCATGTTATTTGGACCCCACAGAACTTAAGTTAGTAGTGCGTGTGACGTAAGCCAAATAGCAGAACAAGGCGGGCCAAAATTTCAGTTTTGCCCTTCAGTTAAGTCCAAGAACACCAACAGAGTCCGAGAGAATAAGTGGGACATATCAGCTTCCTGTCTTAGTTGATGATGTTAAATTAGTGGGCGAAAATCTAAATAGTGTTACGAAAAAAATACAAGCTTTATTATGGGCTAGTTGGGAAGTCGGTCCAGAAATGTTGAGAAAACTGAGTGCATGTTGGTGCCTCCTAATCATAATGCAAGGCAATATCACAACTTAAAAAGAGTAAGTAGGTTAAAATGTGTCAGAGAGCAAAAGGTCTGGAAAGACAAAAACAAAGCAGCATCGCATATACGAAATAATTAAGAGCAGATCCAATATGCAAAGCTCCTGCTACTATTCTCTCCAGAAATCTATTTCAGCCTATTTACTACGCAGGAGTGAAAATTACATATTTAGGACTACAATTTTGATCATGTGGGCCGTGATAGCGTAGTTGGTATAGCGACTTGCTACAGGCTGGACGGTCCAAGGGTCGAGTCGCGGTGAAGGCGAGACTTTCTGCTTCCGTCCAGATCGGCGCTGGGACCCGCCCAGCCTCCTACGCAATCTGTACTGTAGCATTCCCGGGGCTAAAGCGGCCGGGGCGTGGCGTTGAGCACCCACCCACATCTAGTTCGGAGGTTAAAGAAAGAGGAGAGATACGCATCTACTCCTCCTCTGGGCCTTCGTGGTCTGTTCCAGGGGGAAATTTTTACCTTTAAGTTTTTACAATTTGGTTATGACTTTACTTTGCCGTGAAAATTATTTTGTCATACAGAAAGATTAAAATAGACTGTGTTTGAAAAAAGGGTTTCTAAGGAAGATATTTGAGCCTAGGAAGGAGGAAGCATCAGAAGTGTGAAGAAAATTTCACAATGAGGAGCTTAAAGTTTGTGCTTCTCGCCAAATATGAGAAATAGGAAAATTCATTTTCTTACTTAGGAGTCAATGAAACAAGTGGGATGGTGTTATGGAAGAGAATAAAAATTCATGCAGGGATTCGGTGAAGTAAAGACGCCACGGGGAGGATCAAGTTTTAGGTGGATCGTAGTAAATTAGATCTTAAAGAACTAGGCTAGAACGGTAGGGACTGAATCCTTCTTGTTCGAGGCTAGTAGACAAAGTTGGGCGCTTGTGAACACAACAATATATCCTCGAGTTTAACGAAATTGTGGGATTTTCTGGACTAGTTGAGCAACTATTAGCTTTTCATGAAGGCGTTTGCTTCTTGGAGCTAGTTAATTGGTAACCTGACAATATAACTTCGATAGTACATGACTGCGTTGAATATGAGTCGGTGGTGGGAAAATCAACGACGGCGAACTACCAACGTTTTGGATTGAAACCTCTTTTATTGTCACTTTGTAAACAACAAACATCACCTGAAACACCCTGGACATTCTCTTCCTTTCTGGTTACGAATTTCATGTGTACTTCAGATAGTAGCAACCGACAGTAAACACTGACATCCTCTGCATCCAGACGGACAGATCACTTCTCAACTTTGCTTGTCAATGCCACACTCACCGAAGTAGCTTTCATATTTTCCAGGCTGAAACAATTCGTCCACTGAGAACTTATGAAACCCAAAAGCGAGTTTGAAGGTTACATCTGGCTCACGGGTTGTGATTCTTTGTGGTACAGGATACAGACTGACCAGCTGGTCTATGCACACGCCCGTATTTCTATTGCTGCAGGTTGCATTGAAAACGTTCATAACCTGTAGAAATGAAACCAACAGTAAGCTTTTTATTTTTATGATAAAAATCGAAATTGACTCCGTAAAAATGCACTTCGACAAAAATAATAATCTAAAACGTTTCAGCGAATGGCTCCGTCTTTGTCATCAGGTACACAGAGGGTATAAAAAATCTGCTCAGTATTCCAGTTCCATACAGTCAATACAGTACAGTGCTGAGACCTGGTACAAGCAATCATAAATGGCGTAAATAATGCATTTTGTTTGGAACTATCATCAAATACACGGCGTCTCGTTCCAGAAGGCAGTGATCTGATTCATAATATAACATTTTCACGTCTGAAAGGAAATTACTTCAAAGAGATTATTTAGTTGCCCCTATGACAAGAAAGTCTTAAGTTAGACTCGATATGGTGGCAAATACTACCAGTTCTGCTACTGTCTTCGTGATCCTGGGCTGTCTAATGCACCCATTGTCCATCTCCCAGATAATAGAGAAATGTATTTAAACTATTAATGGATAACAATTGACAAGGCAATATATAATAACTGGGAAAGTAAGTCTGTCCCAGTTCCCCTTTTCTATCATTATCCCACACGTAATATTCTGCAATGGAGTCTGGCCTCCTTGGATGGAAGGCAGTGGCTAACCCGCCAGAGCCGTAACCGAGTCACTGACCAGTTGCAGTCCTAAAACTAGGCTTTATAGTTAACGCCCTCTTAAAAGAAAGATAGCGCTGTTATTAATTTTGCCAGGTCTTGCACTGAAGTTCCACGTGAACCTCCAGGGTACAATACATACCTTACCTCCAGAATGGACCATATATCCCGGATCGGTAAGCGTATTAATTTTGGCTCCATTGTATCGAAGAATTCCTAGAGTGTACAATTGAAGTTCCTCACAATTACCGATACTCTTCACGTGTATCCAGTAATTCCTAGGCTTTCCTGAAGCCTCTAGCACGAAATCATACCGTTCTCCTGAAACACGTTAAGATTGCATTTAGAATCTTAAAGATAATTTGAGAATAAATATCACAAAAGAGACAGAATTAAATTTAATGCTCATCCGTGCTGTGGATTAGTACAAGATAATAATATTCCTATGCTGAAATAAGCACCACGCCTTGAGAGAGATGGGGCAGTGGAGGTATAACTCGAAGCACTCTTAGTCCCAACACTGGGTGGAGGTGATTCGTTTGTTTCCACCCCAGCTGCTCTACCCCCGTGGAATAGCCAGCCAGTACCCACTCGATAAGAGGCTGGTGGGAACTGAAAACTCGCTGGATGCTTTAGATAGAAGACTCTCCTGTCAATGACCGGAATTAGACTCAAATTCCTCAGCCTATGGCTCCTGAGAATATGAAAATTCACGTTTCGGTTTCCGGCAAAGTTTGTGACCATAAGAGCTTTTCAAAAATTTTCTTTTGAAAGGAAATATTACTATTGATTTAAATTACATATTATAGCTTAAGCCATGTAGATAAGTTTCATGATGACTGGTACGCCATTCAATGGCAGAAAGCTTTGTTACTCCTAGTGTCTGACAGATGGCGTTGATCGTCACAAGCCGAGACACACGTATATCTATTATTGTCTCGCGTATGTGAAATTCCTGTTCACTTTCTATGCCACCTCCACCCGTGAACTGAAAACACCATGAATTTACAGACTATTTTCAGTAGGTTCTACAGAAAGAGTATTTTGCAAATTTTCTGTTTTGTTGCCAAATTCTAATTTTTCAGTATGTAATATGTAATACTTCCTCAATATACCTCCAAACATATCGACTGAGTTGACGCGTACAGGTTCGACTGGGGATCCGTCAACTGCGATGATAAGTAAGGTGTGCTGTTCGATGCTGAATCTGTAAGCGCATGACGTGCACGTCCCTCCAACGAGTCGGAATCGGTACTTCTTACCCTGCCTTACCCGAAATATGTTATAAGGAGTTTCTGGGCAGAAGACATCCACCTGTAACAATGTGCAGTTACAGCCAAAATAGGTATTCGTTATGTAATACAATAAAATTTGCACTTAATTCCAATGGAATCGTGTATTTTCACACATTGACGTAAGTGGCAGCTGTGTGTTCTAAGTGCGACATTTGTAGGACAAATATGTAATTAATTATCTTTTTCGGGTAGACAAGAGATATGAAGTGGAAGCTGTATAAAATGATCAAAGGTAAGGAAGAATGTGGGGGAGAAACAGTGATGTGAAACACATTATTTTCCTCTGAATTTCAGCTAGAGTTCCCACTAGTTTCGTCAAAAGAAAGAGTGGGGGCGGGAGCGGGGCGGGCGTGGGGCCGTGGGGACGGCGGCGGGGGCGTGAGGAGGGTAGAGGCGGTGTAGTGGCGGGGGCGGGGGCGGGGGCGGGGGCGGTG
>Ga0123357_10006780_pt1 | contig 14055 bp, 10 predicted proteins | sample TergutEmb28metaG_FD_89873 | JGI IMG/M metagenome (GOLD analysis project Ga0123357, IMG submission 89873) | Embiratermes neotenicus P4 segment gut microbial communities from Petit-Saut dam, French Guiana - Emb289 P4 | ecosystem: Host-associated > Arthropoda: Insects > Digestive system > Gut ... | reverse complement strand
GAGCAAATCATTACTGGGGATGAAACTTGGGTGCACCAGTACTGTCCTGAGACAAAAGCGCAATCCATGGCATGGAAACATCCAGCGTCTCCCACCATTAAAAAATTCAAGACATCAACCAGCTCTGGGAAACTGATGGCGACTGTGTTTTTGGACATGCATGGTGTGCTTCTGTTGCACTTTTCTCCACCTAAGGAAACAGTCAATTCTGCTGCTTATCAGGCCACTCTCAAAAAACTTAAGAGAGCTGTTCAACGCAAGAGGTCTCAAATGTCAGGCAAGAGGGTGCTGTTGTTGCATGACAATGCCCGACCGCATACAGCTCATGCGACAGTGAATCTTTTGGAACGATGGGGCTGGGAAATTCTTGGGCGCCCGCCCTACAGCCCGGATCTGACAGCTTCGGACCTTCATCTCTTCCCCAACATGAAAAAAAAAACATCTCCGTGCCAAGCGATTCAAATCACATAATGATGTCAAGCATGAGGTGCAAACATGGCTGCGTGGTCAGGATCCCACCTTCTATCGGAAGGGTTTTGAGAAATGGATTTCCTTCCTAGACAGGTGCCTCAACAGAGAAGGTGACTATGTGGAAAAATAAGTGAAGTGAAGTGAGTAATAAGTGAATAAAGAGGCATCTCACGATGTGAAGTTATTTGGTGGCAATAAAATAGGGAAACTTATTTTCTGACTTCCCCTCGTAAAAGATAGTTATGTTGACTAATATTGTCTTTAGTAGACAGTTTTTCCTTTATCTGCCTTTTTTTTTCCTCGAAAGACTTCAATTTCTGTTGTACTTGTCTCATGACGTAAATTATGTCTCTTGCGTAAGATTTACCTCCTGAAGCATAATTTAAGATGTTTTATCTTTCCTTGAGCGAGAAATGTATTTTGTTAAATTTTTCATTGTGGTATTGCATTTTCTTTGTCAATTATGAGGTCTTTTATCTTTTCTTGTAGATGTTTCCACGAACTATTTATAAATTAAGCCTGTTCGTAGTATATGCATCTCTTCGTAGATGAATATTATATCGGACAGGTTCTCAAATCTCGGGTAGAATTTATGAGTTTTTTTGTGGCAGTTGTTTTTCGTGTTTATTATGTTACTTGTTATTACGCAATGCATCTAGAGTGTAGTTTGACATATTATATAACGCCTCACTCATGTTTTTAATTTCTGATTTATAGATGTTTTTAAACAATCCCATATGCAAATCCAAACGTCCTTTGACAATGCCTTATTATATTCAGCTCTTTGCTTGCGGTTTTACGTAATCATGAAAACACAGTCATCATACGTTTAATAAAAGAGAATGAATTTGTATATATTTTTTTTATTATTTTGCACCTTGGCCGAAATAGTCTGTCATATATAGACATGTCAAGTCAGTATTGTCATATAGAGTTTTGTTCTGTGTATGCGTTAACGCTGTGTTATTGTATTTATGTACACTTCTCTTGCCGATTATTGTGACCCTTTGATAGTGGTCCTTTAAGGGCCGAAATATGACGGAGGTTTAATGCAATACAAACTTCTAGGGCCCTTCCCTCGGCACAGTAAATTTTTTGGTTTAATGTGTAAGGAAGAAAAAAATATTTTACGATATCACTGCAAGACACTTGCGTAGGTTGACTTTTAAATACAGCCACCGTAGCTAGTCTGGCTGGCCACCCTTGTTACAGGATGTGCTTTCGCGAAGCAGTAGTGGTCTTTCGGCTGCGGGGGTTCTGCGGTGACGTAACAGCACTTTACCCTAAAACAGTCAGCATGTTACGAATGTTCCGTAGGGCCTGGGTCATAGATGGATTCTTTGGGACGACGTAGACAGCGGAAGAAGGGCCTGAGATTTGGAATGGGGTGTTAGGATGTGGACTTAATTCAAGTGACTCAAGATAGGATGCAGCGGTGGGCTCTTCTGTACAACTTCGTGTTCTGCGAAAGGCGGCGAACTTACATTCTGAGCGAATGTCAACTCCTGAAGGGCTCTGCTTCACAGAGTGAGATTCTAAGAAAGGTATTTTAGGTTACCGTAATAAGGCCTCATACAAGTACAGTATTTGAACATCTGAGGGCCCACAGATGTTGTGGTTTATTTCTGTAGACACTTTAGGATATAACAATTCCAGAATGTGAGCATAGGCTCGTTCTCAAACGTCTTAAAGAGTAAACAGACGTATGAGAATGCGTCAGATTTCGGGAATAAACTTACGAGGGTGCTGATAAGTCCTTAGCCCGAACTAATTCACGATGCCGCAGGGCGGAATCGATAGTGTTATGGAAAGAGGGGTCTGTTCATGTGACGAATTGCAAGTCTTTTTTTGTCACAGACTGAAAAGAAGCATGTCAGGCGACGCGCGCTATTTCAACAACACGGAGACGCGAGTTGTCAAGTTTTTTTTTTCTCCCATGCAAGGCAAGGCGCCAAAAGAAATTCACGCCATTCTGACAGAAACATTAGGGGAACATGCACTATCGTATGCCACCGTCAAAAACTGGGTGGCACAGTTTAAACGTGGTGATTTTTCCACCTGTGGTGCGTCTCGTCCTGGACGACCCGAAACAATGACCACCCCGGAGATTATTGATCAAATTCACGAGTCAATCTTCGGAGACCGCCGGATTTCGGCTAAATCAATAGCTGAGCAACTGGGCATCTCACGTGAGTGGGTTGGGTCCACGATTCAAGAAGATTTGGACATGCGGAAGCTCTCCGCGAAGTGGGTCCCGAAATGCCTGAATGTGGATCAAAAACGTCAACGGTGCCAGTCGTCTGAGCAACTTTCGGAATTTTTTTCGGCTCGATCCAAATGATTTCCTGTCGCGATTGGTGACCATGGACGAAACTTGGTTATATAACTATGACCCGTAAACAAAGCAACAATCAATGGAGTGGCGGCATAGCGGCTCACCCCGCTCCAAAAAAAATCCGAGTACGAAAATCCGCTGCAGTAGTTTTCGCCTCGGTTTTTGGGGATAAAGACTGCATCCTCCTCATTGATTATCTTCCAAATGGCCAAACTATCAACGCGGAGTATTACTCATCTCTGCTGGAGTATTTGAAGGACATTTTAAAGGAAAAACGCCGGCCGCGGGAAGGTCACCAAGGGAGTCTTGTTCTTGCACGACAGTGCCCCGGCTCACCGGGCACTTGCAACCCAGAAGAAACCGGCCTACCTGGGCTTCCAGTGTCTTGATTACCCACCCTATTCTCCGGATCTGGCCTCGTCGGACTACCACCTGTTCTCTGGACTGAAAAAAACAATTGAAAGTTCGCCATTTTTCGTCCGACGCGATGGTCATTGCTGCCGCGGAGACCTGTTTGGACGGACAACCTTCCGAGTTTTTTTTTTTGAGTGGCTTGTGAAAGTTAGAGCAACGGGCTGAGAAGTGTATTGAGATTCGTGGTGATTTTGTTGAATAAATCCCGTGTTTAATCGTTGTAGCTTGTTTCCTTCCTGGTCGGGCTATGGACTTATCAGCACCTCCTCGTAATATCCAGACACCTATGTAGTAAACATGTAGATGAATATGATGAATATGAATATATGACAAAGCATGTTTTATCACTGTGCATTTGTTGGATTACTACATAAGTGTACATATTCCTTAATCCACGGATATGGAATTTATATAAATTTAATCTACAGAGTTTGCACTGTATAACGCAGCGTTAAGTCCGGCGTCGGCGGTGAATTAGTCAATGTTTGGTCGATTTGACAAATTTGTTCGCAGCGTCTTAATTTGAAAACCCCTACATCTTGTATGTAAAGCCTAGATTCTGTCGACATGTAACACTCAAATTTTTCTTGTTTTGTTTCCAAGGTCTTGATAATGAACTGTTTTCCTTACATTGTTTAACCTTCACAAATTCCCTTTTAAATAATCCAGATAATATCGGATACAGATGTGATTATTATTTGACGCACTTTTGGCAAACATATACCAAAAGTTGAAACACAAGATCAGTATTATTCGTTTTTAAACGCATATAAAGCGAGTAATAGCTTTTTCTTAGTGGAAGTTAGGCTTCATAAAAAGGAATAAAAAAGTAGTGCAACGCTCAGACGTTTTCTTTGTTCGTCATTATATCACTCTCTTTGCAAATACGGATCAAGAGATGAAACGTAATTCCACAGCAGTATTATTGTTACAGTTGTATTCAGTAAGTGTTTCAGTATACATATCAAGAGAGTGTAACATTTTCTTAGTCGAATATTTAAATGGATTAGGAGGAATGATACAAAATTTTAACGTCGACACGTGTTCTTGGTTCATGATTGTGGAAGATTAAAACGGACAAACAAGAATTAAACAAAATATGATGTGGATAGTTTAGTACTGATGGAGGTACAGAGCATACCATTCAGTGCAGATCCCACCCTAACAGCTAGATTATGGTCTTGTGACTCATCTCCAACAGTTTGATCGGTCACACCCTTAAGGAGCAAAAGGTATTATCCGTTTTCGTCCACGACCAGCAAGTGTAATATCTCTTTTGGTCCACGGCTTGTAACTGAATGAGCATAATGCAATTGCGGAAGACATCTGCTTCGGTTGGCAGAAAATTGTTTGAAATAAAGTTGACCTAATTTAATGAGAAATCCTTTGTTAAAACAGTGCACTAAAATAATATAACAGTTTTTAACGAAGCAATGTAGCTTTAGTTTAATAAAATTCTTAAATAAGTTTTGTTACAACAAACACTAAAATACAGGTTGGGGCAGAGTTCATTCATAATTTTGATCCACGTAGTATGGCGTCCCCGGAGAGGAGATTGAGGTAATTGTGCTGTAGCGTTCAGTGAGGAACGTCATTTAGTAAACATGGATCAGTGGTCGGCAGTACACCGTGCGTTCGGCGTGGAGACGATTTTCAAATATAACGACTCTGTGATAGCAACGCAACGAATATTGAGACGACATTATAACAATGGGAGACATAGAACGGTTCCTGCTGGCAGCACCATCAAGAACTGGGTACAGACGTTTCGAACCACAGCTTCTGCAGAAACTGAAAGACCCGTAGGCACAGTCAGAACTGTGCGGACACCGGAAAACCCTGAAAGAGTACGAACTGCTGTCGGTCGTAGCCCCAAACGATCAGCACATGGGCATTCAGTTGCCAGCAACATATCGAACAGATCGCACCGACGAATACTGCAATCTGATTTACAGTTTCGCCCGTACAAAAGACACAATGTACAAGAACTTCCAGACCCCAATTTTGCTTCAGGAAATGCATTTTATGTGCAATTTGTTACCGTAATGAACGAACACCCCTATATTATTCGTCGCTTGATAAGGTCACATTACGGTCACTTCGAACTGTCTGCTTGCGTGAATAAACATAACGTGCGTAATTTGAGTGAACCTAATCCGAATGAACTGCATATGAAACAGCAGTCAAAGAGTAACAGTATGGTCTGGGATATAAGCTTTCGGTGTCATTGGTCCTTATTTTTTCGAGTATGAAACTGGCAGTGCTGTTACTGTGACATCTGACCGGTATATGCATATGGTGAATGAGTTCTTGTTTCCACAGTGACGCCGTCGTGACATCGCCCTTGCCACCACCTGGTTCCAACAAGCTGGAGCAACAGCACCCACTGCTCGGTAGTCGATGAACACCTTAAGAACTGTGTTTGAACGTCATTTAATCTCCCGCTACGGCGACATTTCTTGGCCAGCCCGTTCACCCGATCTGTCGGCTTGTGATTGCGTTTTGTGTGTTTCAAACACGTCCGGCAGACATACATAACCACAAACAGAGAATTTCCGATTGAATCATTATTCCACCGACCATGTTACTTCGCGTAATGGAAAGTGTTTTGAACCGAGTGTCTCAATGCATCAGTCTTGATGGACATCTGACGGGTGTTATTTTTAAGAAGTAACTCTTGTAATTTTCCGAAGTAATGGAAAACAAGTATTTTTCAGTTCACATTACTTTGAATGAAAATAAATATACTGTGGTCGAGTAATTTATTTCTAAAATGAGGAGAGAACTCCGCGTCCTGGTAATGAAATACTTAAGTATAATTTCACCATTCAGGTGCTTAAGTATTCGTTTTATCACAGTTTATTCTTACTTGTATCACATATGGCATGTATCTGTACCTAACTTTGGAAAAAAATTCTAACCTGGACATTTCTCCTCTTTCATATTTTTTAAATTAAATTGTCTACCAATCCCTTCTTCTGTTGGTCAATGTAGCAGGCGAAATAACACGTGGTACTTTTAAGTAAATCATATTTTGATATTCTTTTAATTGTGAATGAATTGATGTTGGGGAGAATGGTAAAAGTATTGCGATAAGTGTGAGTGAAAAGACTCACAGGCATTGGCTGTCAGCTGCAGAATACTGTTGACAAAATATCCAGCTGGTCTGATAATACGAGATAGCAGTGATCTCGTTGGCGCCCTGACCGCGACATGAAGTGGTGACGTCAGAACACCGACGACACAGTGCATGAATAGATGAAGGGTCAGGTGATCCTCTTATCTATCTGCATGTCGCGGTCAGAATGAGAAAAATTACGGCTAGAAACTGTGAGCGGAGAAGTTAAGAGCAGGGATCAGTTAGAAATGTGGCAATCGAACTTGATTGGCTAAAAAAAAAATAAATAGCGTGTTAATGGGAACTGATTGGCTAAAAATGTTGGTGGATAGGGCCGAAAACAAAGGTTACGTCATTCGAACTGACCAAGTATGTTTAGGACACCGTGATATTATCATTTTCATTGACTGGAATTCTTTAAATGGCGCAGCAACGCTGAGTGTGCCAGGGTCTCCACCTTGTCGAGTGTTCACGATCACACTCGGACACACCACACTTACCTCATAGACTACTAGTGTAAAGAGTGGTTTGTTTATTTGTCTCACGAAGCCCTTGAAACTTCGGAGTGTTTGTAGACAACTCAATTCGCATGTCGGCTGCGACTTCGAGCCTGTAATGATATTTAGATTCTTTTGACGCATACCCTGAACACCCGGCTTCACACATATATGTTGTGGGAAACGGAAAAGAGTTGGAGCACTGCACATTTAGACAGCTGCGAATATTCTTGAAGAAGACTGCACCAGAATTCAACCCGAAGATACTCACTGAATTTCTATTTCAGCCTACTATCATGTAATATCTGTCAAGCACTCGTAATTTTGCTCAGACATACCATCCGGTCTCTCTGAATCACAATATGGATTTCGGACCCAGGTACTGTCAACGGTAGATGTGACGTATTATGAAACGCCTATTGCAAAACATTGAACTGTTGGACGATGCTACCTTCAATATTTCCTTCCAGGCTAGATTCTGTTTCTATCAAAAAGTCATTCCGAGGTGGGAAGCAGTAATATTGCCCCTTTTCGACACACTTCTTTCAGAATTTGAGTTTAGGTTGAAAAGGCGCAATTCCGCCCCTTATGAATATCGACACGCTCATTCCTTAAAATTGGAGATACAGGTCATTAATTATTGTAACAATGTCTGCTAATTATGCCCATTTCTTCATCAGGATGTATTTGCCACACCGTGAGAAAGATAAAATGAGTGATCAATAACAAAAATATTACATTTCCGAAGGAAGTTCGAAACTCTAACAAGAACTCTTCCCCTAGACAGCCACCTGAATTCTGTACGAAGCAGCAGCGTTATGTGTTCTCTGCCCATTTCGTCGCAAAGTAATTTAAACACTGGCATTAAGTGGCCTCAGTTTACTGTGTTTCACCATCTTTACATCATCGTCCAACACAGCTTTCAGGCCCCTTTCTATCGTTTCGGCAACTAGCGCTTGTCGGAGCACAGCTATTTGGTACGTGCCGCCACCCCTCACGTTTTTCCTGGCTTTGCTGTTCTCCCATCAGGGCACACATCCACCCACTTTTCGCAACTGATTTCACGATCGGTTATGTAATTCATGTGACATTAAAGATTTCTTCTCCAGTCGGGTGACTTTCAAGAGATCTACAGAACAGTATGTCTTTCTCCAGTTTGTTCTGAAAAAGTAACATACATATACACATAATAGTGCTAGATTTGATATGTCTGTTGCTCGTCAAGTTAACGACAAAATGATAAATATGGATTAAGTCCGGACACCAATTACTTTTGTATATCTGCTGATAAATCTTGAGTGCGACTTTTAACACTGTTAGATAACTGGGCTATTTCAAGTTTCTTTTTAGACTGTTCCACAAGCCCACAAGTTGCCATTTCCACCGCACATAGTTTAATTAGGGTTTCTGCAATTTCAGTACGGCAACTCAGTCTATAGAAGTCTTAGGTATTTTAATTATCAGTCTTTGAACCTTTTACCATGAGGCTGTGACAGTTTGTTATAATGCCTTAAGCTTACGCTTGAAAAAACTAATATTTTGTCCTGATATTCAGGGTGATTAGTACCACTACGTCTACGAAGTTTGGCAGGTAACAGAACTGTGTTGTGTAAGGTGCACAGGGCATCGGGGTCATTTTCATCACCTGTATACGTAAACCCCAGGGACAAATAGGAATCATTCTACTTCAGTTTTTTCTACTGTCTTTAGTTATAGAATTGCCGGTACTGTATGGCGACGTAAAACTTTGAGGTTCACTTACACTTGCACGGGGTACGTAATGCAGTAGTACTTAATTGTTTGCTACATATTTTTAGCCATTCAAATTAACACGAATGTCACTGCACTTCACTTCTCATTTGGGCCTAAGTATTTTAACGCTGTATGAACTACGACCAAGCAGAACTAGTGATCCATGTTGGTGGAAATCACAGCTGTATCCCATGAACAATCAGACTAGTGAGCTTTACTTGGATTCTGGCTTCCATATCCCGATTCTTGGGACGAAATGTTATTGTTTGCTAGCGGACAGAAATCCACAGCAGTCGTATTTTAAGCGACTGTTTCAGTTCCGAAAGTGACGTTAATACGGGAGGGTGCTGATAAGTCCTTAACCCGACCAGGAAGGAAACAAGCTACAGCGACCAAACTCGGGATGTGTTCAACACATTCTCCACGAATCTCAATACACTTCTTAACCCGTTGCTCTAACTTTTGCAATCCACTAAAAAAAAAAAAATCAGAAGATTTTCCGTCCTACCAGGTCTCCGCGGCAGCAATGACCTCCGCGTTGGACGAAAAATGGCGAACTTTCAGTTGTTTTTTTCAGTCCAGGGAACAGGCGGTAGTCCGACGGGGCCATATCCGGAGAATAGTGTGGGCGATCAGAACATTGGAATCCCAGGTAGGCCGGTTTCTTCTGGGTTGCAAGTGCCCGGTGAGCCGGGGCATTGTCGTGCAAGAACAAGAGCCCCTTGGTGACCTTCCCGTGGCCGGCGTTTTTCCTTCAAAATGTCCTTCAGTTGCACCAGCAGAGATGAGTAATACTCCGCGTTGATAGTTTGGCCATTTGGATGATAATCAATGAGGAGGATGCCGTCTTGATCCCAAAAAATCGCAGCGAGAACTTTTCCAGCGGATTTTTGCACTCGGAACTTTTTGGGTCGAGATGAGCCGCTATGCCGCCACTCCATTGATTGTTGCTTTGTCTCCGGGTCATAGTTATATAGCCTGGTTTCGTCCATGGTCACCAATCGCGACAGGAAATCATTTGGTTCGCGCCGAAATGATTCCAGAAGTTGCTCAGACTAATGGTACCGTTGACGTTTTTGATCCACGTTCAGGCATTTCGGGACCCACTTCGCGGAGAGCTTCCGCATGCCCAAATCTTCATGAATGATGGACCCAATCCGCTCACGTGAGATGCCCAGTTGCTCAGCTATTGATATAGCCGAAATCCGGCGGTCTTCGAAGATTAGCTCTTGAATTTGGTCAATAATCTCTGGGGTGGTCATTGTTTCGGGTCGTCCAGGACGAGGCGCATTACATGTGGAAAAATTACGACGTTTAAACTGTGCCACCCAGTTTTTGACGGTGGCATACGATAGTGCATGTTCCCCTAATGTTTCTATCAGAATGGCGTGAATTTCATTCGGCGCCTTGCCTTGCAGGGGGAAAAAAAACTTGATGACAGCTCGCGTCCCCATGTTGTTGAATTCGCGTGCGTCGCCTGACATGCTTCCTTTCATCCTCTGTAAGAAGAAAATACTTGCAATTCGTCACATGAACATACCCCTCTTTCCAACAACACAACGATTCCGTCCTACGACATCGGGAAGTAGGTCGGGCTAAGGACTTATCAGCATCCCCTCGTATATAGCAGGGATGCACAAATCCCGTGCGCCAGACTGCCATGGCGACTAAATTTTGTAAGGTGGCGCCTAATATCTGTGGGTCCTACGAATGGAACTTGCTTCATGTCATCCTTCTGGCGCCTAGAATTTTCAGGTGGCTCCTAGATTTTTGAAGAAATTTTACTCTCTTACTGTATAGAGTTTGAAGTTTTCAGGACTGCGTAGATTCATTGAATGGTCTTCAGGATTATAATACCCTGTAGTCTGGTACAGATTTGCTAACATCTTGGGCGCACATACTGCTTCCACAATGAGAATAGACCGACACATAACCCAGCAGACGGCAGTATGGTGTAAATAGCGTGTATGACTCGTAAGGTGGCAGTCCCATTCCAGACTGTATGCCTCTTTATCAACCGTGGATTGTTATTGCTGTTGACTGGTGTGAAATTAGAGTATTGTATGGGAAAGTGGATCATCGGGTTTTCCTTTAAACCAGTCTTAAAAGAGGGATGTGTTATGTTCCTCAAGGTTCAGTGCACCCAGATTCGGCTACATCAAGTGAGATGTGTCTAATTAAGCTATACCCACGTACATAGACAGTCGTCACAGAACTGTGTTTTGCATGATCTTGTAGCAATGAGACTCATTTTGTAAGAGCTGTAACCGTCTTACTGACTTCAGTTAAACACATGCGCCATGAAAAAGGTAAGTGCCCTCAAGAAACGGGAGGGGTGGGGGGGATCTCGTGACTGAAACTATAAATTAATTTTAAGTTAGATTTTTTTGCGCGCGTTGGCAAGGAAACTTAAAAAAAATGGCGTTTTAGCTTCGCCATTAAGATGTCTTGAGAGTCCTGATTTGTTACTGATTGCGTTAAACTTTTTGACATAATCCAGCTAATTTTAAAATCTAAATAATATAATTACGAACACGTTACATAATGCTATCATGCATCTCGAATGTAACTCGCTATATACAGAGTGAGCCAAAAGTAGGTATACAGTATATAGTATAGCATCCTCTGTATACCTACTTTTGGCCCACTCTGTACATACGGTTGCGAAACGAATTTCTACAGTACAGTGAAACACGTGCTTTATGCTCAGTACACGAAGTTACATTTCTGGCAGCGGCAGAGGTCTTTCTTTTCGATACCAGGAGAACAACTATGTGGCCCACACCTCACCTCGTGTCTAGTACCGAGACGAATGCATGCAGCGTTTCCCTCACTTGCCCCATCGTCTTACGGCGTATTGTTTAAGAGGGCAGCTGAAAGGCCAGAGCACACTACACCGGACGGAACAGGAACGAAATAAAACTAACCAACCGTCGGTTGCTTGCTCGTACTAGAACGGGCGCTTCTGAACGAAATCCAACAGAACAAGTTACGTGATGATTTCACGACTTAGTGTGTGATGACCGGTAATTCAAATACTGCGACAGAATACCTCCGAGCAGTTGACTCGGTTGCTGACGAAACGATTCTGTGTTACCGACCATATAGCCTTCTGTTAAGTAAATATGTGAAATTATCAGTACTGTTTTTGATTTTAAAGGAGATTTAATAATTCCGTTAAAACCACAAATTTAGAAACTTTAGCAAGATGGGGCACGGCCCGCATTCTTCCAAATTGTTGTGTTGTTCTATTATTGTTTGTTTTGTGTCGTTCTGTGTATTGTTTGTGTGTAAATGTGTACTGTACTACTGCCATCAGGTGGCTACACAACTGCAGTTAACAAATATATCAAACATTGAAGTGTCCATCCTGGCTCCCTCCCTGGAAATCAGGAGTTCGATTCCCGGCAAGGCAAGAGTTTTTCTTTCTCCAGAATGTAAAGACTGACTCTGGGGTCCACCTAACCTCCTGTTCGATAGTTATAGGGGCTCTTTACTCGGGACTAAAGTGGCCGGGGCGTGAGGTTGGCTTCTCAGTCCATTTAGTGCCTAGGTTGATAATGAGGAGAGCTAGATATCCGCTCTTCCTATATACCTCATGGCGTATGCAGGGGAACATCTATTTTTTTAGTTGTTTCCAGCTGCATGTACGTACAGTATGTTGTAATTTACGACTTGTTTACAGTTTTCACCTTTTGTCGCCCTTGTATAGTCTGTGGGCAGTATTGCGTAATGTCCAGTCAGCTACCGTCTGTCTGCCGACTAGAAAGAATGTAAAAAAAATCGTGTCAAGAATATTTACAGTTGCCATCTACCGTAGCATAATGGCTAGACACTGGCAGTGACTGCGACTGGCATATTAGTATTTCTTTTAGCGTAAGGTGAGGTAAATTCAGTCAAAAACACAACTATAAATATATGGCTAAGTGATGGTGTTTATTAGCAATGGAAAACCACATGTTTCGGCCTGTGGCGGCCTTCATCAGGTTTTGACAACTTTCTTGCTATAAGAGTTATACATAATATGCATAAACCGCGTGGCGATGTTGAGATCTCATCATCATTATCATTTGCGTTCGTTTGTTAAGCTAAGTTTGATGGGATGTCTGTTGCGTGAAAGGATTTATAGGTAGCTGGGTGTGGATCCTTTCGGTTATTTAGGTGTATGGTTGGGAGGAAACTGTGATTGCAGGTGTGGTATCTTATATGCTCCTATGTTGGGGAGGGGGTGGGGAGCTTAACAAACGCGCGCAAATGATGATGATGATGAGATCTCAACATCGCCACGCGGTTTATGCAGATTATATATAACTCTTATAGCAAGAAAGTTGTCAAAACCTGATGATGTCCGCCACAGGTCGATACATGTAGTTTTCCATTGCTAATAAACACCGTCACTTAGCCATATATTTATAGTTGTGTTTTTGACTGAATTTAACTCACCTTACGCTAAGAGAAATACTAATATGCCAGTCGCAGTCACTGCCAGTGTCTAGCCATTATGCTACGGTAGATGGCAACTGTAAATATTCTTGACACGATTTTTTTTTTTACATTCTTTCTAGGCGGCAGACGAACGGTAGCTGACTGGACATTACGCAATACTGCCCACAGACTAATAAACACCATCATTTAGCCATATATTTATATTTGTGTTTTTGACGGAATTTACCTCACCTTATAGTTTAAACACACAACGGGTATGGCACACCTCAGAATTCCTCTTAGCGATTGTAATGTAACAGTTTCGAGTAGCTCATCGAATGGTGGAACATCCAAAAGCAAACAATTTTTTTAATCTTTGGATACTCAACTGTGTGTCGTAAAATTTTCTTTGTGTGAGTGAGTGACTGTGTGTGTGCGTGTTGTGGACTTTGTTTTATACCGTTCTTTGGCCCATCAGCAGTTCGTTTTCTTTTCTAAACACAGGGCTTAAACAATGGCCAAATAAGCAGCACATATGTTTTCTTGTCGTAACCAACGAGGTAAACTGAAATATTGCGCTGTAATATCGAGTCGTCAAGAGAGAAAGATACTGCACAATAATAATTCGATAATAGGCGTACTGAAAAAGTATTGACCGTCTAGGGGCCACAGGAGGGTTAAAGACTCCCCTTAGCCCACCAAATTGAACGGAAGCAAAAAATATCGTTGGGCTACAATTCTGGACGTTTCGTTAAGTGTCGTTTCCCTGTGGTTGTTGCTAGCCTGCGCAGGGTCGACAGAAAATGTCACAGTTCTTTTGAACATTTTGGTAATGTGGTTCAGGTTTTAAATGCTTTTTGGAACGCCGAATGTGTCTTAAACAGCTTATTCTGACAATACTTTGGAGACTTCAATCGCGATTTTTAGTGGAAGAAATTCATGGAACAAGGCTTTGGTGAATATTTGCACTTTTTTTGTTCAGTTCATTGCATTTTTGCCGGCTTTAATTCGTGTAGAGTGAGCAATTTTTCTGGTCTCCTTTC
>Ga0123357_10006779_pt1 | contig 14058 bp, 9 predicted proteins | sample TergutEmb28metaG_FD_89873 | JGI IMG/M metagenome (GOLD analysis project Ga0123357, IMG submission 89873) | Embiratermes neotenicus P4 segment gut microbial communities from Petit-Saut dam, French Guiana - Emb289 P4 | ecosystem: Host-associated > Arthropoda: Insects > Digestive system > Gut ... | reverse complement strand
TTTCGTTTTCTTATTTCATGTAGGATATTCCTCTGCTCCTTGACTCTCAGTAATACTTCTTCATTTCTCACATGATCGGTCCAACTGATCTTTTCCATACTTCTCCAGCACCACATCTCAAAACTTAGCTGTTAACCATAACATTGTGCTCCTAGATTATAACAACTGTTGTTTATAATACACAAATCATTCAGTCCCCTTCATAATGTTGTAACTATAACTGCAGTATGTATATATGTATGTACACACACACACAGTTCATCTTCAGGACAGGCACACTTCTCAGTCAACACACACCCCGCTAGATGCCATTATTGTCGGATGCATTTGTTATGTTTTTGAACTCAATTGTAGTATTTAACTCCAAATGGACAATTTTTGAGTACAGTGATGTAATTTAGTGCAACAAATAGCTCTGTGATCATTTGGAAGGAAGATTAAGCCTTGAGCCCCAAAGTCTGTTTTGTTTAACTCTAAAAACAATTAGTTCTAAATTAATCTCGGAGCAGATACCGAATGTTTTCGGATATAACTTTACATTGAAAGTGGGATGTTTGTGTGATATCAGGCCTCCGGCGCGGTGTAAATGAGATCTGCCCTTCTTTGGGGTTTTATGTAGCGTGGAATGGTAGTTTATCACCGACGTTTCGGGACAGACTGTCGGTCCCATCATCGAAGGTGAAGAATTCCAAGAACTTGACTGCTTGACCACTGAAAATGGGACCAATAAGTCGTCCCGAAACGTCGGTAAGAAACTGCCATTCTACGCTGCATAAAATCTGTAAAAGAGCGCAGATCGCAAGTGGAATATTTCTGTAAGCCTGAAGACGAGAAACAAATTAAAGGACTTTCTAATTTCCAATGTAAGTTACGCTGCTTTGTAAGTTACGTGCGTGGTGTCGCATTATGGAGGAGAGTAGATTTTGGGTGTGTTTTAAGAAAGTGGTGCTGAGAATATCAGAAGGTACAGGAAATGAAATATTAGTGGAGAACAGGAAACTGTGTCTTGAGGGAATTTATAGATCCCGCCCTTGTATCTTCTTGCGATAGGTTAATTAGAATTGCACAAGCAGTCGCGACTGAAGTGCCACCTTCATTAAAACTAAGGAAATACAGACTTTGTGCAACAAAATTTCTTTTACGTTTCTTATGTTTGTCACAATAAAAAATCACTTCCTTATGTGACGTAGAAAATCCCTTATGTTTAACATTTAAAGGAACCTTGAGGTTTGGCTTAACTTTATAATTTTACATTAAGTATTAAGTCATATTTCCCCGCGTTGCGAACTCCTGTACAGCCCTGGCTTGAATCATTGTCTAGCTGATCTCTGTGTGTGACTGACAGGTTGCCTACGTACCCTCATAATGGGGAATGTTATAACACAAAACTCTCTTTACAAGCCATTTAAAAGCTATTCAGAGTTCTGATTGGTTCAATTCAGCTGTGATTTCATGTTCACAATGCACTCGATAAATGCGAGATTTCAGTTCAGCTCCAAAGGATATCTCCTCGGGAACCCCATAGCGTCCATTTGTCGAGCTTCAGTAAATTCAAGAAATTGAATGTGAAGGTATTGCTGGAGTTCAGAAGTCTTCTTGCCTTCCTCAATCTAGCTGGATTGTGAAGTCACTTACCGCAAAATATATCTTAGTAAACCATCTTATTTTCCGAATACCGTATTATTCACTGTAAATCAGCTTTCGTACGTACGTATGTCTTATATCCAGAGGTGGAAAATTGCGTTCAAACTTTAAGAAATAAGGGTTAAAGTCAGTGGTCTTGAACAAGACCTAGATGCCCCTTGCGAAAGGGTATTCAGTACAGATGGTTGTAGTTGGTAAAAATAGTTGGATCTAAGTGTTGGTATACACTGTGGGGGACGTGATGCGGATTAAATGTTGGTATACACGTTAGGGGACTTGATGCGGATTAAGTGTTGGCATACCCTGTGGGGACGTGAAATGTCTAGTCTGTTTTGAGGTACGTCACTTTGGCCTCACTGCATGCTCAATGTGGAGGGTCATCTTTCAAAAGCTGGCGTGTAGTTGATGGTATTTTGGCTGAGGTTCCTGTGGTTTCCCGAGTCTCTGTAATCGCGTACATTGATAGTGGTGATTCTTCTTCTTCTTCTTCTGCTTCTTCTCCTTCTACTTCTTCTTCTTCTTCTTCTTCTTCTTCTTCTTCTTCTTCTTCTTCTGGCATTAAAGTCCGTGGTGCACCTTAACCTCTTCTATTTTTTAGAAGCTTCTCAACGGAATATATTTTTATGGGGTGGGGTTTTCAGCCCCATACCCAACCCCCAACCTGGAGGGCCGCAATATCCCCTTTAGTCAGGTCATCATCGTTGACCTGTCTGACAAGGGAGGCCCTACCAGTAGCTACACTACCATCAGCATAGCTTTTAAGATAATCTGACTACACCAGCCCCATCACTACGTCACAGTAGGTTTAGGTTTCGAGGGTGGGGGTAATAGTGTCTAGACTACTGTAATATATTTTGCATCTCTAATTAATTCCTTACCAAATATTCCTATCTGCCAATGCTATGCAATCGGAACTAATGAATGGATGGCCCTATTGGGCCATCCATTCATTAGTAATGAATAAGTCACAACAAAAGCGAGTCTGCTGATAACAATATTCTGGTGTGACTCCATGTAGTCTTGAATATAGACACTGATATTTCAAGGTAACCTCCAACCTCCATCACCATGGCAGATTGATTTATCTACCCACGATACATATTTGTCAGAATATACGGCGTCATATCCCGGAAAGCGTTTGTCTGCAAATTTATCACCATAAAATTGCCTCAAATTTCGGTACGTGTTACTTAGTATTTGTGTGTGAGTGTGTGTTTATGTGTATGTGTATGCTTTTATGTAAAACAGTACGTTATCGTTACCGAAATGGCAAACAGCTCCCGCTGGAAACAAGTAATGCCTCGTCTCCCTTATAAACTGTTCGTCACGTTGGTGCAAACTATCAGTGTATAATTCCCAGTCACAGCAGTGCAGGATTCCCATATCTTCACATATAAAAGTATAATGTCTGCCGTTTTTCGTCACTCTCTATCTAAAGTGAACTGTCTGTTATCCGACTTCTGATATACCCAAGCCACTAACCGAAGACCCTTGAGAAAAATTGTCGGATAACGATTTCGAATTATTTCTGTGTAAACACTTGAATTTAAAATTAGATAACTTACACTGTATCTTCGTGTGGGCCAGTGGTTTATTGTGCGGAACTAGCTACAGTCACATAGTGACATTACCCTAGCCTTAGCCTAGTGATCCTACGTGGCTTAGGCCAAACTTCAGTAAGTGGCGGAAAAACACGATCCATTTAGCAGAAGATGGCAGCACTAGAGAGAGTGGTTTGCACTGCCCGTCTTTACCAAAAAATATTTTCCTTAATGAACAACACGGTGAAATTCAAATTCTTATTATGTCGAGTTTCTTACTTTATCATAAATATTTTTCCAAGTATTTTCGTTTTTAGGGGCGCTCGTAAAATTGCGAAAAGCGGCTGTTGGCTTTCTCATGTCTGTCTGTCTAACTGTCTGTCTGTCTATCTGTCTGTCTGTCTGCCTGTCTGCCTGTCTGTCTGCCTGCCTGCCTGCCTGTCTGTCTGCCTGTCTGCCTGCCTGTCTGTCTGTCTGTCTATCTGTCTGTCTGTCTGCCTGTCTGTCTATCTGTCTGTCTGTCTGTCTGTCTATCTGTCTGTCTGCCTGTCTGTCTGCCTGCCTGCCTGCCTGTCTATCTGTCTGTCTGTCTGTCTGCCTGTCTGCCTGTCTGTCTGTCTGTCTATCTGTCTGTCTATCTGTCTGCCTGCCTGCCTGTCTGTCTGTCTGCCTGTCTGTCTGCCTGTCTGTCTTTGTGGCCGTCCTCATGGAACAGTTCGGCTCCCACTGGACCGATTTTCCTAAAAATTTGATAATTGAAAATTGATCGAAAACTTGTCGAAAAAATTAAAGTTCCATTTAAATCTGCCAAGAATAACGGGTGCTTTGCATGAGGACCAACACACGGTTTTGGTCATATCTCGCTCAATTCTTCTTCTTTTTTTTCTGAAATAATTCTTTATTTCAGAAAAAATATGTAGAGAAAATCAAAATGCATTTAATGTTCAATACCTTCTTTTCAACCTGGTACCGTTTATGAAATAATGTGGAAAAATACAGCGTGATTTTAAAAGATGGACTCAGTTTTGTACGTCTGTGTTTCCTGAATTATATACGGTATATAAATGATCCACATAAAATTTGAAACATGAGGTCATACGTTTCAAACACCATCGCTAGAGCGCTCGTCTAGCGCAAAGCCATGCAGTAGCGTCAGTTGAGAGTAAAGTGGCTACTATGCAGCACAAGATTTTTTGCGTGTATCAGAGGAGAACGTGAGATGAATTCAAGAGAGTTTTGAGCGTAGCCCACGCAAGTCAACCCGCAGAGCGAGCGGAGAACTTTGACTACCGCAAACAACTGTCTGGCTTGTGTTGAGACGCCGTTTACTCTTCAGTTGAGTCTATCTTTTTGAATCACCCTGTATCGTAGAGCCGGACAAGCCACAAATGACAATATGGCAGGTACGCATAGCACGCTGAATACCTAATGCTACAAATATACTCTCAGAATGTGTAATAATTATTACTTTTCCACCTCAACAATGGTTGCACGAACGCCCCTCAATGTTACCTTATACGTACACGGACTGCCTTGTTAATAGTACGTGTATGTTGTGGGAAATTAAAAATTATGTATACTTGCGAGGTGGTATTACCATTAGCAAGAAACTATCTAAAGGAACCCAGGATCGGAACGGATCACGAATCCTACGTTCTTGAAAGCCTGATGATTATGTTGAAGAAACTATATACTATCTCACCCTCCCTCTGTCTGCGAATCTCACAAGAAATTTTTATACAGTCAATATTTATCGTCATTGCAATATGGGGAGGATCTTAGCCATCAGTCTATTGTCTGTTGGCTCTAAACAAAGAACATGCTTTGATCGGAATTCTGCAGTGTTTACTTGTCTGAAGCATGACGTCTTGTGGTTGTTGGTATACTGAATTAGCACTGTGTGGTTGCTGACGCAAAACTGACAGTGTTGCAAGTATTTCTGTGTACTCTGTACTTATTGATATCATCAGAAATATTTTGGAAAATATCGAACAAATTTTAATCAATGTTTGGTTCTTACACAGTGAGGTTATTGTCAGTGTAGTACATTGGCTATCAATATGATCGTGTGACCCACAAAGTTTCTAGAAATCTAGAAAACACGTCCAAATTAGACGCGCCAGAATGGTGATAAGAATGACGTTCCATACTGAGAACACAAAATTCTGGGGTGACTTTTGACCTTCACTCTTATCTGGCACTTGCTGCTCGATACGTGTGATGTTATGCATAATTTGTATGTAAGGAAACAAACCTATAATGATTATGCTCGAAAGGCACTACCGTAAAAAAAAAATAGTCTCCCTTGTGACCAGTCGCCCGGGAATTGTACGCCGTTAGTGTAAATGAACCTCCATATTCGGTCCGCGTCTTCTTTCCTAGCGTATCACCTTCACGTTCCACGCCCTTTTCTTTAATACAATGTGCGAAATCTATATATTGGTTCATATTTTATTTTTCCTCACTGCCCTGAATATGACAGCTGCATTGTAAGTCGAAACGTCTCAATATATCACACTGCGCAACCGGGTTAAACCTCGAAAACCAATCCCGTGAGAACCGGTGTGAAGACTTCATGCCCCCGGGGGCACAATACCACAACAAGAATCTTTACCACCTCGAACACTTGAAATTTATTTTCTTTAACTTCCTGCGATTTCTCAGGAAATAATTAAGGGGAAATAAATAAGCAATAAATCCTTACAAAAAGCGCCAGAATTTCGAGTGGGTGGGAAGAACCTTAACAGAATGCCGTTTGTGGAAGATCAGAACAGATTGAACGCAGGGAATGCTTGGTATATTCCGGTCCAGAATAAATTGTCTTCCAGTTTGCTGTCCAAAAATATAAAGATTAAATTTTAAGCTCATGGTTCCGTGCATCGTCATTCAATGTTAATAAAAATCCAACCAGATGCAACAGTATGCAGATATTTATTTACTGCAGAGTCACTCTACATGTTTCGGGTGTCAAAGCACTCATCATCAGAAATACTAAAACTGTAACCGCAGCCTCCGGTACAGGTCATAATATTGGTACAGCTATTTCCCTCCAACGTGGCCTGATCAGACAACGTTGGAGGGAAATAACTGTACCAGTATTATGGCCTGTACCGGAGGCTGCGGTTACAGTTTTTAGTACTCCTGAAGATGGGTGCTGTGACACCTGAAACATGTAGAGTGACTTTGCAGTAAATAAATATCTGTATACTGTTGCATCTGGTTGGATTTTTATTAACATAAAGATTAAACTATAAAGGACTGTTATTTTGCCTGTTGTGTTTATAGAAGGAACACAGGTTGAGGGTGTTTGAAAACAGGCTGTTGAGGAAGATGTTTGGATGAGATAGCGACGACTTAACATGGGAGTGGAGAAGACTACATAATGAGGAGCGTCATGATCTGTACTCCTCACCGAATATTATTGGGGTGATCAGTTCAAGAAGAATGAATTGGTAGGGGCACATGACACGCATGTGGCATAGGAAAGTCCGTGCGGAGTTTTGGTGAAGAAAGCTGAGGGAAGGAGACCACTTTGAAGACCTAGGCGCAGATGGGAAAATAATATAAAAGTGGATATTTAAGGAAAAGGATAGGGACATGGACTAGATTGATGTGGTTCAGAATAGGGGTAGGTGGCGAGCTGTTGTGAATGGGGTAATGAACTTTCTTTGTCCATTAAATGCGGTGAACTTTTTGAACAACTGAAGAACTGCTAGCTTCACAAGAAGGACTCTGGGCTATGAAGCTGGGGGTACATATATAAGCAGTAATGCTATTGAATAACTTCAGAAGTTGTAAAGTCGAATCTTATTGGAAGGATGTATTTGAATATACTCGTATGTACAGATGAACTGTGAAGGGGTTGATTGTGGCTGATGTAATGTTGCTATACGGCCATTCGCCTCGAGGATTACGACAGTCTACGGCATTAATTTGTTGGGGGAGTATCTGGGTAGGAAAGTAAGTGGTGGGGGGGGGGGGGGGGGTGGGGGGGGTGAAAGGGGGGGGGGGGGGGGGGGGGGGGCGGTCGGACGGACGTGGCCCTCTCATTAAAATAACTTAGAGATTTTTTTATACTAAAGTTTGCTACTTATCTCATTAGTACACCTTCCTTTCTGAGCTAATTTGCAAGACCTAATTAAAGCCAGAGCTCTCCACGTTATAATTCTTAATGTTAAAGTTAAATAATGTAGGATTTTGTTTTGGAAGCATGACTTTTCCCCGTTCCAGACGTAACTCTTTTTCGAACTTCGTCACGTTTGCAGCATTCTGGCCTTCTTTAAAGGAACCTACACAAATAATTTACAAGTTGACACTTGTAGCCCATATCGAAATCAAATTTACCGCTCGGAATGTCAAGAATCCTTGACGCTGAAACTTATTTTGTACAAACTTTAACATCGTCAAATCATCCCAGACAAGAAATGACGTTTCTGAACACTGTCCTTGTCTGCTCTGTAACAAGGGGTGACGTAATTCTGTGTTCTGCCGAGTTTATGAATTCCAAAATATATTTTTGTTTTGATAATTTCATTCGGGATATGAATTAAGTTACGTTATGTGCTGGACGCCCTATGAATCTTTTTTTTTTCGATTATCGGCGGGCAGAAGAGTTTACTTGGTATTCAAAGACCCCCATCCCGCCACCTTCATCCCACCCAGCCTTTTATCTGATATCTCTAAGTGACCTGAATGTAAAGTTACCGCTTACTTCCATCTGTTACCAAGTTTAAGAATGTGTAGACTTAAATCTCCACTTCTCCATACAACTTTATGGTATATGGAGAAGCGCAGTGACATATATTCACTTACGAAACGCCCCTACACGCGAGCTGACACGTGAAGAGTGAGCCACAAACCACACATTACGAGTACTGCGATATTTTGTTTTTGTCAGACACAGATCATGATGGACATCAGAAATGCTATTATACTCTCTGTCAGAGTGGCTCAGTTTCGGCCGCGTATGAAACATAGATAGTCCGGCTGTCGCAAATTTATGTCTGACGGGGTGTGTGGGTCATATTGCCGATAGCTGTTCACGGAATAGCTGGAGCATGAATTGTTTAGCGTCACGTGACTAACTTTTAAAATATATCCTTTTTTATCGTATGCCTGTAAATACAGTAACTGGTGGTTGGAATCGGAGCAGACAAATTGAAGAACGGTGCGAGATTTCAAGGATCCGCCTCTGAGTGGAGGAGGTCCTCGCTCTTCTGGGTTGTTACATTGGCGTGTGTTGGTATTTGCTGACCGACGTTTCGGAACAGACTAACGCTCCCATATTCAAGGGTCAATCAGTTTATTCGACGAAAACTATCATCCGTTTAGAATATATGTCTACACCTGTCATGTTAATTCTTGACAAGTAAGTGTCTTTGAAACATAAGGTGCGCATTTCGAAATTAATGTAACTGTAAAATATAGGGTAATTACGTGCAAGCACTTTAGGGGTAGGAGTATACCATGGCGCAGTTAGTTGAGGCACTGCGCTAAAAGTCGGAAGGTCGCGGGCTCGATCCCCATTGGTGTCATTGGAATTTTTCATTGACATAATCCTGCCGGCCACACTACGGCCCTGGGGTTGACTCAGCTTCTAACAGAAATGAATACCAGCAATAATTCCTTGGGGGTAAAAGCGGCCGGTTCGTAGGGCTTTCGTACCACTTTCATTTCCCGATTATCTTGAAATCTGGGAGCCTCAACCTCCTGGAATCCTCTGGGCCTGTCCAGGCCTGTAATGGGATTGCATTACCTTTTTCTTTAGGAGTAGTCTTAAGTTTATGTGCTAATTTTAGGTATCTGTATAAAGAAAATGCTAATAATTCTAAAAAAAGTTCTGAAACTAGAATTTTATTTTGTATACCAGGCTCGGAGAGTGTGAGTTTGGCCAATCATTCGTTTCTTTTCTGTCATGACTTGCTGGAACCGATTTGTAAGGAAACAAACAATGACAACGCAAGAAGTACTGCCGATGGTTTTGTTGCTGTTGTGCAAAGTTCGGTTGGAAATAGTAATTTGTTTAACGGCAAAACTTATTGCTAATAGTTTAATAGTTCCACGGTCTTTTGAAACACCCTGTGTAATTGTTGAGAACTAGATGTTATTAGCGCCGATTTTCATGCAGCCGAATATACGCAGTTAAGTACAGACGTGCTAAATGACGCTGAGACAATGAGGAGTTACCCCTACCATCTTACCTTTTGTTTGTTGTGCTTATTTTCCCCTCTCTTTCTCCTCTCTCGGTGTTGCTTCAGTGCACTGATTTACAAATAGACCCAAATACAATGTATATATACAAGGTGTCTTGCTAATTGAAAGGCCAAAGTAAAATTTTGTTGCAGACAGTTGAATGGGAGAACAGATTAATGGCTCTATACCTGAAAACAGGGGCGCCTTCAGATATTGTCAGTTTCCTTCTCTATGAAATATTCTGAAGACACAAAGATGATGTGGCAAAATTCTGATCGAAAAGGAACACTTTGTGCGATTTAACCTTCTGATGTTAATGTGTGTTTATTTCTCATATGATTCGATGTTGCGAACGAATGCGCTGCCCTCATAGCCATGGTAGGATATTAACTGTGACGCCGTGTACTTTTGTAAATAAGTGCGGTAAGCTCATCTGAAGTTGTTCTCGATGTTAGTTGCATATCCAACTCTCTCTCTCTCTCTCTCTCTCTCTTGTTGGCAATGCTATGTAACGAATGAGTTTGCTTCATGCCCATAGAGAGCATTTACAGTGTTTAGTGCATGTGACAGCGAGATGACGAATAACGTGGCACTGTTCCAGAAAATTCCGTTTTTTTTTTTTAAATCTTACCTAAGACAAACTTCCGTTTATGTACCTTCAACTTCCACGAGTATTACAAAGAATTTTTAAAAAATTACTGTGTTAGAAAGCCTCTTTTCTGCCTTCAATGTGAGGCATTGGCTGAGGCTGAAGAAACAGCTGAGCTTCGAATATACGACAGTACAGTAAGGATGCCGTGGATTAGTGAGCGAATATTGTGACGGCCCACGATAAGAGGGGACGCGGCCAATATAAATGTGTTAATGCATGTTTCAAACTGTCCTTTTTTTCTTTCTTTTGCCATGCATGACCTACATTAATTCATATGATCGCATTTCATTGCTACCCCTGCGCCTCCATGTGACAGTGACCGGAGGTCGAGCAAGTGTTAATCATACATGCCCTCGACAGTGAGATCATCAAACATCCTGAACCCACACACTGATTTGTCTCTTCCAAGGGCTCGTTAGGAAGCTCAAGTTTCTCGTGTGGTAATATTAGAAACGGGTTTGTTTGGCTCTTAATACTACACTTCGAAGTCTGACGAAGGGACTTTTACACTGTCTATTGCTGCATGTTTCAAACGAGCTTTATGTACAACGGTCGTTGTACTAATTATTCATTCTAATACGCTCTATAATGAAATGACTTTTCTATTAAACTTTTAACTACATTCTGTGTTATGAACAGCCTTTATTTCTGTTCTTCTATCTCTACACGAATACCAGCCAGTTCCGTTTCGCTTTACTCCCACCAATATTACAGTCCTTACCTTCTTTTATTCTTACATTTTTTTGTCCTTTTTTTTTCATTTCACTTTTCTCTCTTTTTGAAATTTTTTACTTTTCATCTTCTGTTTTTGCTTATTTGGGCTCTCTTTCTCACGCTGATTATATCCTCCATTACTGCATTTGATCCTTGTCCTCTCTCACTCTCTCTTCATTCTCATTTAAAATTTTAATATTACCAAATCCCTCTTTCTTTTCCATTCACTTTATTTCTTCTCTTGTAGTGTATGTCCGCTTATTTGTGTCCATGTTTTCGGATGGCAACAGGAATAACCGACATTGAAATGTTTTGGGAGAAAAATCTAGAGTCTGGAATGTAACCTCGCAGACTGGTGACAGCCACGTCGGAGCGTGTTTGGGGCAGACATTTGTTTGAGCATTGCCTGGACGCAGATTTATCTTCTGTCTGTTTTAGGCCCTCTCGTAACCCGATAGAACTGCTAATAAAATTGCTCTGCCTGTCCGTCCATCTGAACTAATGTACGATTTCTTTCACTGGAGAATTTAACTTAGTTCGGCATGAGAATTGTAGTTTCATTTTGAAACTGAAAATTTTAATTGTCACCTTAAACAAAGACCTGCATATGTTTAGGAAGAAAATAGCTAAATATTTAAGGACAATATAACAAAAATAGCGAAAAATGTTTCGAACAAAGTCTCTGGAGAACGGAATATATTTTTGTGTCCATTGCTAAATTAAATAATCGTAATTCAATGGGGTTTAGAAATAATTAGAACAAAGTGACGTACGAATATTTCCGAATTCTCATATTCAAAAATAAACGATGGCTTTTCGAAAATACAATAATATTACGGTCTGTTGTTGGTAATAACTGAACATATGCTTTTCTCATCAATTTTTTTAACAAGTTAGATTGAATCACTTTCAGAAGACTATAGTGTTTAATGCATAAAATAGCAACTCCCACCTCACAGAAAGCACACTATGTTGCCATTAGAAAATCCGCTTGTTAATGCTGTTTGGGAATTACTCTTTTATCCCTTGTATCTTAGGAAGCTCATAAATAAATCCGTGACCAAAACATAGAGACCCCTTTGATGCTAAAGCAAATTATAGGCCGGGCAAGTTTTGCTGTACATGTTGTTAACACTGTTCTTCAGGGCTTTGGCACTGAAAACTACTGTGGAAGCGGTACAACTTTGGCAACCACAGTACCTCGTACGCACACATTTAGTCAGCCACGCAGTGTCAATATTTGCACATCACTGTACTTTGTGCGGGCGTGTCCGCGGCAGCTACTTACGACTGTAAAGACGGGGCTTTAAAGTAATACTTTGTGAGGATAGCAGGTGGATTGAACTGGCCCATGGTCGTGTTCAGTGGCTGTAACCTCCGAGTTCTGTTTGTTTGTTTGTTTTACTGATTTTTAATCAGTCATAAATTTGACTACATACGAGCGTAACTTAGATGAGGTTGAAAAATGCTAGCACCAATGATCGCCTTTGTTGATTAGCTGACGCTCGGTGGAGCTTGATGTCTGCGGGTCTTCGACATAAAACTAACACCTAGAATCTTAGCAATTAACCAAGTTAATTCACAAATTCTTGTTTTGTAATAAGTTTATAATATTCCTGTACATTTTTCGAGCACTGTTGTGCTTATCATCGGGAGGTCAAATTGTATTATACAACATCTGGTATCGTCACACTCTGTAGGTGGCCGGACGGCTGTATAATAAAATTTGACCTCCTGAAGATGAGCATAACAGTGCTCGAAACATGTACCGGAATATAATAAACTTATTATAAAATAAGAATTTGTGCATTAAGTTGGTCATTTGTCTAAGATTATACTGAGATGCACGGTCAGCAAAACATAATAAAGTAGCACCTAGAATTTTGAGGTGGCTTCTAGATTTTTGGAAAATTTGAGATTATCTGACTTAGCCATTTTTTATTCCTGTCTTAAGTACACGGCTTTCATATAAAAAGTTAGACCAGTAGGCAGTCGCTATACTGTAAGCCTGTAGGCAAGTTCTGGAATGTATCCGTCAATACATGGATTTTGATTTTTGCTCTTTTTTAAATATGGATTTTGGTGTTTGTAGTATGAGCTTGTACAGTAAACTATAAAATAAATTTTATGGACTTTGAATATAAAACTTCATCTCAATTTATTTTATAGTTGTTATTCATGTTTAATTTAAAAAATTTAACCCTCTCAGTTATCAAATGTAAATTTTTATTGCGAAATGAAATGAAAAACACGTGCAAGAAAGCGGTTGTGGCCTACTTGAGGTGTTGTAATACCTTTTTGGCTGAACGGAACAATGAAAACAACAGTCAATACAATGCATTTCTTTGGTAAAATCCTAAGAGGAATCTTTGGACTTCAGTCTGCACCATTACCGACTCAACCAACGTGCTCCGTATTTAACTTTGTCAAGCGCAAATCTCTATATTAAGCGTGCAGAAGAACAAACTTTTCCTCCCTGTTTTATTTTATGCAGTCCTTGTAAATAACACTTATAAACTTTATATGTACAAGCGTCATTGCACTTGTGTTAACAAACCAGGCACTAACGTGAGTAAATAATAAACAAAGCTTCTGATTCGATTGAATTGATAGATTATTTGCAGCACGGCTACGTACTGTTATGTCTTTGAATATCTCTCAGTCCCAGATGACATTCCAGCATGAGTCATCTCTGAAGAAAAGGATTTTAATTTTTCACTTCCGTCAGTTTTGCATATAGCACTGGAACTTACGTTATACGTACAAGCCCGGAGCAACCGTGGGGTCCACTATTCTCTGTCACATTCCGTGTTTATTAGCAGGTTATCTCATCTGTATAGTGAATGGCTTGTGGGCTGAAGAGGGTAAAGAATGATGAATCGATTCCTAGCAGGAGTAAAGTGTACTTCTGCTCTTTATAGCTTTTGCACAGACGAGACGGCAGGTGCTTTATTTACAAATGCAGGTCACAATGAGCAGATGATTCGGACAAAAAAGATGAAGTGTACAGCACTTCTAATTACAGTTAACCACCAATCACTATATGAATGGATCCTATAGCACACAAAATGTTAGGAAGGGAATCTGGTCTATATGGCCTAATATTTAAAAATTTGATTCATACTTCCAAGAAAACATAGTATCTGAATTACACATACAAAAGTAAATCTTGTGTTTATTGGACCGTGCATGATTGTGATAGTTGAAGAATAAAAGACCAACTTGATGTCACTTGTTATTTTATTTCACTTCTTATGTGCTCAACATGTTTCGGACATTAATATATCCATCATCAGGAGCTTGCGACTATTCTGT
>Ga0123357_10006778_pt1 | contig 14059 bp, 12 predicted proteins | sample TergutEmb28metaG_FD_89873 | JGI IMG/M metagenome (GOLD analysis project Ga0123357, IMG submission 89873) | Embiratermes neotenicus P4 segment gut microbial communities from Petit-Saut dam, French Guiana - Emb289 P4 | ecosystem: Host-associated > Arthropoda: Insects > Digestive system > Gut ... | reverse complement strand
TCTTTTTCGCAACGTTCCAATCATCCACCTGAATAGTCGGCTTAACTGTGTCGAGCCATTTATTATAAACGGTGATAAAATTGTTTTTGTCAATTTTAATCTTTGTAGTATCAGTTTTTCCGACAATGAAATTATCGCGAATAAATCGCTTCAACTCCTTTTCATCGCTCGCGAAATGAAAAATATAAGTTTCCCAAGGAACACAGTTATCAATGATTTTATGTATCTCTGCATGCACCTGTTTAAACTCACGCGTTTCCCTGTTTGATGGCGCAACATTCCAGTTGAAATCGTTTTGATAGAAAATGTCCTGAATGTCGGCGTAAGGAATGAAAGCAATTTTTTCATTGTCGTAGCAGCCCAGAAACGGCGGCGGCAATATTTCGTCGAAAGTTCGCGCTTTGCCGATGGTCAATACCAACTGCGCAAGCATCTCAATGATGTCGGTAGGTTTTTGCTTTGCTTCAGCCCAAAGGAGATATTCGTCGGCAAGTTCGATTGCGTTTGCAGAACGCTTAATTTTTACTGCAAAGTCAATTTTTCCCAAAATTTTCGTACAGTCGAACTTTGAGAAAAAGTCCCGCGTAACCTTATTTTTTATTTCTTCTTCAAGAATGTTGGAATATTTCATTTGCAGTTTTTTGCAAAGTTAATGAAAATTCAGTACTTTTGTAGCTTGATTGTTTATTAATCGTAAAAAATAATTCATCATGAAAAAGATTTCCGTATTCTTCGTTACAGCTATTTTAATGATAGCATTTACGGCGTGCAACGGCGCAAAAAAAACCGAAGCGCCTGCCGAACAACAACCGGTGAAAACTGATTCCGTTACAAACGTAGCCCCCGCTGCCGCCCAAGATTCCGTTGCGGCTGCCGCTCCTGCTACTCCAGCCGTGAATCCGGCAGATATGTTGAAAAGTTTTCAGGCATACGTAAAATCGTATGGCGAAGCTTACAACAATATCACAAAAGACCCGAATAAGTTTACTGAACTGTCAGGACAATCCCAACAGAAAGTGGCTGAAATGGAACAAATTAAAGGTCAGTTGAATCCGGCGCAGTTGCAAGCTTATCAAAAAGCCGTTGAATTACTTATTAAAATCAATAAAGGCGGGAAATAAGCCGTTAATAAATTTTTTTTAAGGTTGCAGCAGGGAAATAATGCGACAATATTTCCTTGTAAGTAAATTTTTTGTCTCCCATAATCGCTGCGCCAATCTGGCAAAGTCCCACGCCGTGTCCCCAGCCGGCTCCTCTCAAAATAAAAGCGTCCGGCACATTGACGTTTTTTGTTGTAGAAAATACTTTTTCCACAACGAAGGCGGAACTGTATAAATGCGATTCCGACAAGGCTTTTCGTATTTCCAATTCTTTGCCGATAGTTATCGTTTGTTTGTCGCCTGTTATTTTTAAGCGAATGATGCGACCTGATACGCCGCGTTCTACCGGAATCAGGTCGAGAACGTTTCCGACATCAATGCCTATTTTCCGAAGTAACAGCGATTTAATTTCCGCTTGCGTAAGCGAAACTTTCCAACGGTAAAAATCCGTTGTTTCCAAATCATAATCGTTCAACACCTGCGAAAGCGCTTGTTTATCGTGCGTATTGCAATAAGCCGGAGGATTTCCCATTATCCACGCTTGAGCATTCTCTTCGATTGTCAAATCAGTGACGGGCGACGAGTGACCTGTGGCATCGTTATCAACCACTTTCGTCAAATAGGGATGATTGACCGGCTCCCAGACATTTTCAAATTTTTCAGTTATTCCTCCGCAGCATTTATAAAATCGGGCGTCGCAAATAGCGCCGTCATACATTAAAACTTCTCCGGATGTAGCTTTCAAAGCTGCAAATACCTGCGGCGATGAAACTTTGGTTATTCCTTGATAGCGTTGGCAATGATCGTCGGCGCATACGTCGAAGCGGTCGTGGTCTTCCCTGTCGTACCAGCGGATATAACCTTCGTCGTTGCGGATCAAACTTTCATAGTTGCCGTTTTTCCGGAGTTTTTTCCCCTTTTCCATTTGCGCCAACAGCCAACTCCGGGATGTCACGGCATGAGCTTTCAGAAATTCCAGCGATGAAGCGGCGCTCATTTCGGAAGAGATAACGCTTAACAGATAATCTTCCAACGAAAGGATATTGACGGCAGTAAGCAATCCGTTTTCGGCAAACAATTTCAATTTTCCTTTGAAACGCTGCGTTTCTTCCCGTTCCCAATGGAAATCGACTCCGATTACTACATGGAATAATTCAAAGCTGCATTCTTCTTCGTCCAGCGGTTCCAACAGGACAAAGTCATCGAACGATTGTTGATTGGAATTTAAAACAAGGGAAAAGGATGAGTTACCGTTGGCAACCGCTTTTCCTTCTCCTTCATATACATCATTGCCGGAAACGTAACGAAATTTTCCCTTCAATTTAAAGTGAACGGAAGAAGACGATAAAACTCCGACTTCTATAACGGGTACATTCATGATTGTTATTTATTTTTCAAAAGGATTTGAATCCCATGATTTCACGGACGTCACGCAGCACTTTTCCGGCGCTTTCCCGCGCTTTTTCCGCACCTTCTTTTTGTACTTTGTGAAGATATGTTTTATCATTTTTGATAGCGTTAATCCGTTCGCGAACAGGAGTTGTTACTTTGATAATATCCTCTGCCAATTGCTTTTTCAGATTGCCATACCACTTCGTTTCACCTGTATTCCACAGATTATCATAATGAGCTACTATTTCGGGTGTTGAAACCACTTTCAGGATGGTAAACAGGTTTTCAATATAATCAGGCTTGGGCGTGTTCTGCCCTTCGGGACCGTTATCGGTCAAAGCGCTTTTAACTTTTTTCTCGATTACTTTCGGTTCATCCATCAAGTAAATGCAATTGCCTTCCGACTTTCCCATTTTACCGCTACCGTCCAAACCCGGAATTTTAATGAGTTCCTGTCCGAAATTATATGCTTCCGGCTGTTTGAAATATTCAACTCCGTAACGGAAATTAAATCGTTTGGCATAATTGCGAGTCATTTCCAGATGCTGCTCCTGGTCTTTTCCTACCGGAACATAATCGGCATTGTGTATCAAAATATCGGTTGCCATCAAAACGGGATAAGTGAATAAACCGGCATTGATATTATCGGGATTCTGACGCGCTTTTTCCTTGAACGAAACGGTTTTTTCCAATTCGCCCAGATACGCTTGCATATTTAACAAAAGGTATAATTCCGCAATTTCCGGCACATCGCTTTGGATATATATTGTCGCCTTTTCGGGGTCTAATCCGCAAGCCAAATATTCCGAAAGGATATTTTTTACATTCTCGTGCAACAACACAGGGTCGGGATGTGTAGTCAAGGCATGCCAGTCGGCGATAAAGAAAAAGCATTTATTTTCTTCCTGCATTTTCAGGAAGTTAACCATTGCGCCGTAATAATTTCCCAAGTGTAAATTGCCTGTTGGGCGGATTCCGCTTAATACTGTTTTCATAAAATTAAATTTTTGAGTTGCAAAGATAGTATTAAAATCCTATTCGTTCCAAACATCAGGAATCGCTTCGTGACCGCGAGCTTTTTCAGGTTTCTGATCAAAAGGCGGAGTTTCGCCCGAATGAATGGAATACAAGCGTTTTGCCGTTTCCATGATACCTTCTACCTGATATTTGTATGGGCGATCGGTGACATCCACAAATCCGCAATTGTAATTTTCGCCATCGGAGCGTCCCGTCAAATCTTCATCGCCCCACTGGAAATAAGCCGTACCAATCAATCCCGGCTGAGCAAAAGCATTTTCCGTATAATAACGATAAGCAACGCCTCTTTCCTGTTCGGAATTAACTTGCCAAAGCGATTGCGACATACCCCGGTCAATGGTTCCGAAATGGTATTCTCCGATAATCATTGGCATGTCAGTCACTCGGAGGACACAGTCTAACAGGTCTTTATCCGGCATCAGGGAATAACAGTTGAAGCTGAGAATGTCGAATGAATCATGGCAGATTCCCATTACTTCGTCATCCAATTCGGCAAGATTGCCAAAACGGATACCAAGATTCAAGTGGTTGGGATCGTATCGCTTCATCGTTTGCTTCACGGTTTGCAGGAAGGTGCGGAAAGTCTGATAAATAAATTCTTTCTTTCGTTCCGGCGTATCTCCGATTTTCAGAAATTTCTCCAATTCGGCTTTTATGGGACGGTCTTCTCCTTGCAGGATGAGGTCGCAGAGACGCGCTTCCTGACCTAACCACGAGGGTTCGTTTCCGACAAAATATCCGATTATCCAAGGATTGTCTTTGTTTTGAGGCAGGTATGACTTCATTGCCGAGTCCATCCGGGCGGCAAATCCGGGGGCATACACATCGGCAAGTCCCATCAGGTTGCTTTCCATAGCTAAACCGCGCAATTGTTGGGTGTAAGCTATTTTGTTCAGATTATAAACGTCAGCGCTCGACCAGTTGCCGATAGTATTTAATCCCCATCTGTTCATGCGTTTGGTTATCATCTCGCAAGCCTTCGACTGATAATCATCTCCGTAGCGGCGGAAAAGATTCCAAAATCCAAAGGAAGCTACTTTATGACCTCTGAAGTTCTGCACGAACTGTTCAGGAGGCAATTGCTTAAACATTCCATCCCGTTTATCCAAATCGCGGGCATTCCCGCCTGCACCCGGATACACGCAATCCACGCCTAAGGAGAGGAACAGGTAACCGTCGGGATCGACAAACCACCAGCGTCCGTCCGTCTTTTGCACCCGGAAAAATCCGGAACTTTTAACCTGTTTCTGCGAATAACCTCCATAACGGGAATAGTTGTAATCGGGGCTAATCGTATCATTTTCTTCTGCGTTCCATTCTGCCTGCAACTGTCCAAGCGAATCAATTTTCTGTTCGTAGTCAAGCAGATTGGATTGTCCGAACTCATCAACGGCAGGCTTTTCTCCCAAGTATTTATCGCCCGGATCGTCCACCGCGAGAGCTATGGAACGTATTTCAAATTCCGGATTCCCAATCGGAACACGCATCCGGATGCCGATAGAATCGACGCCGTGAAGCTCTCCCCGCTTTCCGCCCAAATTAATCCATCCGGTATATCGGGGCTGATTGTAGGTCGCCGCCAAGTCGATATTGGCATCCGGCATCCGGCGGAAAAATTTTAATGGAATCGCTAATTTATTCCATGCGTTGGGCGTATAGCTCATCACGCGCAACTCGTTGTATCCCGAATCGGTAGTAAATCCTAAATTAAAACGCTGAGCCGTAGTGATTTTGAATTCCAATACCACAAAATTGTAACCATCCCAGTCGCGAGGCAAACCGGGCGTGATGTCCTTAATTGCAAACTTTTTTCCGGAAACTTCTTTCGTATTGTCGAACTTGACAATAAACGATTTCGGAGCAGACGTACATTGAGCTAATAAAAGCATGGCAAAAACAGCCACGCATAATACATTGTTTTTCATATTCTTAGTTATATTATTATTTTTTATTCACAATCCTGCATTTTTCAGCGCTTTTTTGAAAACGCGATTATTATCCAGCCCTGCATTTTTGGAAAGAATATCGGCAATGACTTTCTTACAAAACAGTTGGACCGCCTCTTGAAATTCCGGAAAACTCATCATTAAAGAGCTATCGGAAAAAGAGGTAAACAGTTCGCATTTATCTTCCTCTCGCCGGAATGAGACAGTTGCATCCGATTCCGTAAAATCAAAAACTTCCTCTCCTTTAGGCTGTTTGTCCAAATGCCCGCAAAGCGTGTGCAGACAAAGAGCAAAATCCAATAAAGGTATCCACTCCCAATCCATTGCTATTTTCTTATCGTCTTTTTCAAACCATAAACTCCCTAAAAAAAATTCATAACGCAATGTCATTTCATCGACAGCTTTGAGGTTTTCCGTATAATTTCCGGCGAAGCGATATTTTATTTCAAACATAATTCATTATTTTTAATAAGGGAAAGCGGTTATTATATTGTCATTCGGCGCTATGACGACTCTCAAGCGGGTAGCCGGAGAGCCATTGATAGTAGTCCCTATGGGTTTTCTGAAATCATATTCTGCAATTTGCCCCGGTCTTCCGTTCGTATTCGGTCTGAATTTGCCCTGAGCAGCAGTTGTTTCAATCATCTCTTTCAGGACGTTTACCGTAATCTCTTTCGTAAATTTTCCGGCTCCCTGCGCTTCGGAGGCAGACCAGTGACGGGTAATAATATGTTCAAGACTTTTTTTCGTTATTCTCACAGGATGCGTATCGGTCTGAACGGCACGATCAGCGTGCTGAACGGTTTCGACAGGAGGCACTGTCGTGCGGATATTGTCACTTCCGGCAGTTCCCGCTTTACCGCAACCCCACAATAACAACAAACTTAAAAGAAAAAATACTATTTTCTTCATAACGGGTATTTTGTTTTCAAATAATTCGTGCAAATATAATCATTTTTCACGTAAAATTTTACTAAAATGTTCCGTGCGAAAATCATTCATCAATGGAACCGGTCTGTTGTATTCCGTATGGTGATAAATAAATCCGCATTTTTCCTGTACGCGCTTCGATTTTTCATTGCCGTCATAATAGCTGTACCAAACTGCATTAAGCCGTAAATCTTCAAAAGCGTGCCGAAGTAATTCACATACGGCTTCCGGAATTAAACCCTGTCCCCAAAACGGCTCGCCAATCCAAAAACCGATCTCGCCTTCATTTCCCGTCATTTCGGCTCTACTAATTTCGCTATTTGACATCATCAGTCCAATACCTCCAATGGCTTCGCCCGTTTGTTTCAACACAACAGCATAAATTTCATCTGCCGAAAGCACATTTTTTATAGTTTCACGGCTGTTTTCTATGCTCGTATGCGGTTCCCATCCTGCAATTGGTCCAATATTAGGGTTTTGGGCATACTTGTAAAGAGATTCCGCATCACTTTCCCTCCAACCTCTTAAAATCAAACGTTTCGTCTGTAATTCCATATCCTTTTATTATTTTGTATCAATATTATTGATTTTCAGGCGTTTGTGGCAGTTCGTAATTTATACTGCACCTATTTACACATTTTTAGCCATTTTGTAAAGATACAATTTTTTTTCAATCCGCAATATTTTTTTCTCAAAAAATCGCTATGTTTCTTTTTGTTTCCAAATACCTTGCCAAATTAACGGAAAAGAAAGTGTTTGAGTGCTTTATGAAAAAGAAACTGAATCAATGAATTTGCTTACAATAATCCACTCTGACTTATGCTAAAGCCATAGACAATAGCAAGCGGGACAGGGAGGACAAATTGGATTTTGTAATGGATTCAGTCACATATTAAACCTCAGGCTAACTACTCCGGAAGAACGACACGGAAGCCACACAGATAATTGGATCCATTAATTAGTGGTTTTATAGGACAAGAACTATAACCAGGAGAGTCAACGTTGCAATATTGCTTTGGGGTTATCTTACTCCCCCCATGTAGCATGTGAGACATTGGCGAACCATCAGCACCAAAATCTTCACACCATTCCCACACATTACCGCTCATGTCATAAATACCCAATTCATTTGGACTTTTAGTTCCTACGGGATGAGCGAATGTTATCCCCCCTGCTCTCTTTAAATACCACGCGACGTCGTCTGCATTGTCGCTGCCGCTGTATTTATAGCCATGACTTTTGGTACCTCCCCGAGCGGCAAACTCCCACTCGGCTTCGGTGGGTAATCGATAGTTCCTCCCTGTTTTTGCATTCAATTGTGAAATAAATTCCTCTGCGCCGGTCCAATCTACTCTATTTACAGGCAAATTGTCGCCTTTATGACTACTTGGATTGTCACCCATAATAGTTTTCCATTGCGCTTGAGTAAGCTCATATTTACCAATGTAAAAACCTTTGGTCGTACCTGTTCCTTCTACCCAAACCAATTCTATTCCATCCGGATTGTACACGTCACCATTGTGTTTATTGTCGCTATTTATTGGTGTCGGAGTATCTTTTTGCGAATTATCGGGAGCAGGAATTGGAGAATTATTGTTAGCAACAGATTTATTGTCCGTCGGAATAAAATAAAAATTCCTTGTCAGACTGCTGTTTTTGAAAGGCGTTTGTTGGTCATTGGTAAGAGTTGAAACATCACCCGTTACATTATTAAATATTTCATCTATCGAAAGCCCTTCTTTAATAATTTCTTGCTTTAAATAATAAGTAAATACGCCGTTATGCAAATTGTAATTTTCACCATCTTGCGAAGTACGACCCGGCGAGGCTGCAAATGCAATGTAGGTACCTTTGGGTGCGCTCATTTGAGCCAATCCTTTTTCTTCGCTCCCCCGTGTCCAACTTCTAAACGGATTATCCCTGCAGGCATCTAAAATTAACAATTTCATCTTAACCTGTTTTTCGTTCATGTTGCCTAACACATTGTTTACTTTTAAAGTATAATCTTCAACATCGGTTTGTGAATTCAGATCGGCGTCTATAGGGACTAAATAATTCTCACCGTTTACTTCCATACCATGACCTGCAAAATAAAAAACAGCCATATCGTTACCTTCGATAGTATTATACCAATTGGTTAAATTGGCTCTTAAATTTCGCAAATCATTGTTTTTTAAAAGAGTAACTTCAAAGCCGAGTTGAGTAAGAACATCAGCCATATCATTGGCGTCATTTATAGTATTATTGAGGCTCTTGTCGCCTCCATAATCGCCCATGCCAATGACAACCGCTTTACGTGTTTGATTAACTACTGGATTTTCAGTTGGAGCTTTTACTAATCTGAGATTACGTGGTTGTGCAAATGACAGGCACGTAAAAAACATGAATGCCGTAAAAAGAAAAAAATGCTTCATAACTATCTGTATTTTTTGTTTATAATTATTCTCTCCCAACATACATCCGACATACCAACCTCCTTTGCAGTTGGGGTTTGCAACAGCACGAACAATGCAATTCATCGAATCTGATGTTATTGAGTTAATTTGGATTAATATTGAAAATGTATCTCTTTTACTCTTTTTTGCAATTGCATTTTTTTGAATGTTTTCTTCATTATTTTTAATTTTAAATTGTTGTTATTAAAAAAGTTAATTATAAAATTCAATCTTAAAGCAATCACACGAAAAAAGCGTAAACTGTTTATAGATTGCTTATTTAATACTCTTGGCTCTGGTAAACCTTTCCCATCAAATAAGCGACAAACAATTCACGCCTCAAAAGCGTGAACCTTCGCGTCCTATTCTCGATGGAAATTTACCAGATTTCGAGTAATGAGAATAAGAGCTAAAAAGCTCAATTATATTTTAATCAATGTATTACTCTGTTTTGTTACATAATCTTCATTTTATTTGTTTTAACGAAACAAAGATACAACTATTTTTGAAAAAATAAGAAATCAGCACAATGATTATTGAGTTAATTCAAACGCCTGTTTTTTCAACATTTCCATATTTTTTTGCATATCTCTCTTTTTTTTTCTACTTTTGCTCGATTTCAATATCAATAAAACACAATAAATTTACAATTATATGAAGAAGATTTTTTTTATTTTAGCAACGCTCTCACTGTGTGTTTCTTGCGTAACAAAAGCAACGAAGGAACAGGAACAACCCACTAAGTCCGGATTATATTCGTCGAAATTCGTAACAACTACGGAGGATGGGAAAACAACGCATTTATACACTTTGAAAAATGCAAATGGTATGGAAATGTGTGTAACTAATATTGGCGGACGTATCGTCTCTATTTGCGTGCCGGATAAAAACGGCAATTTTCAGGATGTAGTGCTGGGATTTGACAGTATTCAACCCTATATTCCTGTTACTACCAATTTCGGAGCAATAATTGGTCGTTACGGCAACCGGATTGCAAACGGGAAATTCATGCTTAGTAACCGGGCTACTTATACGTTGAGGCAAAATGATGGAAAAAATACCTTGCATGGCGGTCCGCGCGGATTTCATACTTGTTATTTTGATATTGAGCAACCGGATTCCACTAAAGTGGTTTGCACCTATTTATCTAAAGACAACGAAGAAGGATTCCCGGGTAAAATGCCTGTTACGGTAACTTATGCGCTTACTAACGACAATGCTTTGGATATTAATTATGAAGCGACAAGTAACCAGTTAACGGTAGTCAATTTGACGAATCATTCCTATTTCAATTTATCAGGAGATCCGAAAAATACTGTTCTGGATAATGTGCTTTATCTGAATGCAGACGCTTATACTCCGACAAACAGCGAATTGATTCCAACCGGAAAGATTGAAAAAGTAGCCGGCACGCCTTTGGATTTCACTAAGCCTGCGGCGATTGGCGCCCGTATCAATGACACCACTTTTGAAGCTATTAAGTTCGGCAAAGGATATGACCATAATTTTGTTTTGAATACGAAAGGAAATATCAATACGCTTGCAGCGAAAGCCGTTTCGCCGGTGAGCGGAATTAGCATGGAAGTTTATACGACCGAACCCGGATTGCAAATTTATACCGGTAATTTCTTAGATGGATCGATTTCCGGAAAAAAAGGAATTGCTTATCAGCATCAAACGGCGTTGTGTTTGGAAACGCAGCATTACCCTGATTCGCCTAATCATCCGAATTTTCCATCAACTGAACTTTGGCCCGACAGTGTGTATAAAAGCCATACCATTTATAAATTTGGAATAGAAAAATAAATTATAAATTTTTTATGAGAAAAATCTTATTAGCAGTAGTGATAATCTTATCCGGTTTGGGCATGCAGGCTCAAACTAAAAACGACTTGAATTTAGTACCGGTTCCGGCGAAAATGAAAATTAATCCCGGACAGTTTGTTATCCGTTCGAACACATCGATTGTTTTATCCTCCGATAATCAAGACATGCAGAACGCTGTAGCCGTTTTTAACAATTTGTTAAAGAAAGCCGCCGGTTACAAGTTACCGGTAACCGCTTCTCCGGCATCTTCCAATGCGATTATCTGTAAAATAAATCCTTCTATCTCGAATGACGAAGGTTACAATCTTTCCGTTCAGAAAGATTTGATTGTGCTGGAAGCAAAAACGCCTCAGGGAATTTTCTATGGAATGCAAACCTTGCGCCAGTTGCTTCCGTTTCAAATAGAACGTCCGTATTTAAGCAATATCGCATGGACAGTTCCTTGCGTAGAAATCGAAGATGCGCCTCGTTTTGCCTATAGAGGATTAATGCTGGACGTCTGCCGTCATTTTATGCCGAAGGAATTTATATTTAAATTCATCGACATGCTGGCTTATCACAAAATGAATACTTTTCATTGGCATCTGACGGATGACCAAGGGTGGCGGATTGAAATCAAAAAATATCCGAAGCTGACGCAAATTGGCGCTTTCCGTAACCGTACACTGGAAGGGCGTTACACTTCTCCCGAAAAAAGGACGTGGGACAATACCCGTTACGGAGGATTTTATACGCAGGACGATATAAAAGAGGTCGTTGCTTATGCGCAGAAACGATTTGTCACGGTTGTTCCCGAAGTCGAAATGCCCGGACATGCAATGGCTGCTTTAGCTTCTTATCCGGAACTTTCCTGTACCGGCGGTCCTTTTGAAGTCGAAGGTTTATGGGGAATATTCAACGATATTTACTGCCCGAAAGATGAAACATTCACATTTCTTGAAAATGTGTTGTCCGAAGTAATCGACTTGTTTCCTTCGCAATACATCCATATCGGAGGCGATGAAGCTCCAAAAGTGCGCTGGCAAAATTGTGCGCACTGTCAAGACTTAATTAAAAAAGAAGGATTGAAAGATGAGCATGAATTGCAATCATATTTCATCAAACGAATCGAGAAATTTGTCGAATCGAAAGGCAAACGCATCATCGGCTGGGATGAAATTCTTGAAGGCGGATTGGCGCCCAATGCTACGGTGATGTCGTGGCGTGGAGAAGACGGCGGTATCGAAGCGGCAAAACAAGATCACGATGTGATAATGACTCCAAACACTTACGTTTATCTGGATTATTATCAGGCAGATCCAAAAACTCAACCGTTGGCGATAGGCGGTTTTCTTCCTTTGTGGAAAACTTACGGCTATAATCCCATGCCTGCGAGCTTAACTCCCGCCGAAGCAAAACATATTATTGGCGTTCAGGGAAATATCTGGACAGAGTATATACCTGATACGAAGCAGGCTGAATATATGGCATTTCCGCGCGGCGCCGCTGTTGCTGAAATTGGCTGGTCGCCTCAATCGGCACGGAATTATGCGAATTTTAAACAACGTATGATTCAACAGTTCAAGCGTTACGACGGAATTGGGTGGAATTATTGCGACGCAATCGAGAAAGAGGTGGAATGAATTGAGGTAGATTGAAAAAATTGAGGGTGTGACTGACTTTTGACACACCCTCTGTTATAAATTCATCTGAATCTAAAATGAATACTCTTTGAAATGTAAATTTTTTTCTCTACTTTTGTAACCTAAAAGTTATATTATGATAATTATAAGTTACATCACTTAAAAACTATAAAAGTATGGAAAATTCTTTGATTGAACAATTTGACAAGGCAAGGTATAATATGAGAAAATGGTTTACAGTTGGTTGGGCTATTTGGTTTGGCTCAAATATCTTACAAGATTATTTACTCGTTATTAACCGGATAATATTTGTATTCGTTGTATTCGCAGGATTAATCGGCAGTATTTTCTTCTCCATTTATCTTATTAAATTCGTAAAATTGAATGGAAAAATAAATGCCAACAGTAAATTGAAAGAGGCATTAAATAATGAAATGATTCGTTATTATACCTATAAGTCTTTTTTCATAGGATTTTGGACTTTTACGGTAACAATTGGTTGTTTCCTTGAAATTTCGCTGTTTTACTCTATATCCGCTTTATTGGTTTGTAAAATTACTTTGTATTTAGGCGTATTATCTGCATCAGTTGCCAATTTAATTTATAATAGAAACTAAAGTATGGGGAACAGCGAATTACGCAATAAAATAAAAATTCAGCGGGCAATTAAAAATATCACTCAAGAAGAATTGGCATCGGAAATAGGCGTAACACGAAAAACCATAAATACCATTGAAACGGGGAAATTTATTCCTTCAACCGTTTTAGCGCTTAGATTAGCGCGATTTTTTGAGATTAAGGTTGAAGAATTATTTGAATTGGTTGAAAAGTAATAACCGGCATTAGCAAAAAACTTATCTTTTCATTTCTCACTAATAAATTATATCTTTGCAAATCATTTATCAAAAAATACATCGCTGATGAGTCAAACTTCTCTGTTAGAAAAATTAGACGCCTTAGTCATCCGTTTTGAGGAAATAGGCAGGTTAATTGCCGACCCTGACGTAATTTCAGACCAAAAACGCTACGTGAAGTTGAACAAAGAATACCGCGATTTGGAGAAGATTGTCGCTGCAAGAAACGAATACAAACAGGTTCTTACAGGTATTGAAGAATCAAAATCAATTCTTGAAAATGATTCGGATCCCGATATGCGGGAAATAGCCAAAGAAGAGTTGGATACTTGTACCCAACGGTTACCGGTATTGGAAGAAGAAATCAAACTTTTGTTGATTCCCGCCGACCCGCAGGACGGAAAAAATGCGATCATGGAAATTCGCGGCGGAACGGGAGGCGACGAGGCGGCTATTTTCGCCGGCGACTTATTCAAGATGTATTCCAAATATTGCGAATCCAAAGGTTGGCAAATGGAAATAACGACTGTCAGTGAAGGAACTGCCGGTGGATACAAAGAAATTATTTTTACCGTCGCAGGAGAAAATGTATATGGTACGCTCAAATATGAATCCGGCGTACATCGCGTGCAGCGGGTGCCTCAAACCGAAACGCAGGGCAGGATACATACTTCTGCGGCAACGGTTGCCGTACTTCCCGAAGCCGAAGAAGTGGATGTGGAAATCAACCCCGCCGATTTGGAATACCAGACGGCACGTTCCAGCGGCGCCGGCGGACAGAACGTGAACAAAGTGGAAACGAAAGTACAGCTCACGCATAAACCTACCGGAATTATGGTGCAGTGTCAGGTGGCGCGTTCGCAGTTGGCAAACAAAGAAATGGCTTTGCAGATGCTTCGCAGTAAATTGTATGAT